>Ga0268264_10000109_pt1 | contig 208477 bp, 157 predicted proteins | sample KBSSwiS32_FD_190357 | JGI IMG/M metagenome (GOLD analysis project Ga0268264, IMG submission 190357) | Switchgrass rhizosphere microbial communities from Kellogg Biological Station, Michigan, USA - KBS Switchgrass S3-2 (SPAdes) (version 2) | ecosystem: Host-associated > Plants > Roots >... | reverse complement strand
CAACGTCATATCCTTTGGCGACGCCGATGTAATATGCGAGCAACTGCATAGGGATGACGCTGAGCAGGGGGGCCATCAGTTCGTCGGCTTCGGGTACGACCATTGTGTCGTCGGACATTTTACTGATGATGTCATCGCCCTTACTGATGACTGCAATGACCTTTCCTTTTCTCGCCTTGATCTCCTGGATATTGCTGACGATCTTCTCGTAATAGGAATCCCGGGTTGCTACGAAGACTACTGGGAGATGTTCATCCACCAGGGCGATGGGGCCGTGCTTCATTTCCGCGGCCGGATAGCCTTCTGCGTGAATATAGGAGATCTCTTTCAGCTTGAGGGCGCCTTCCAGGGCGATGGGGAAATTATACCCGCGGCCCAGGTAGAGGGCGTCTTTTGCATCCTTGTATTTGTCTGCGAGGTTTCGAATGGAGTCGCTGAGCTTGAGGACTTCTTTTACTTTTTCGGGAATGGCGTGCAATTCTTCCAGGAGGTGGATATAACGGCTTTGGTCGATGCTGCCTTTCTCCTTTGCTATCTTCAGGGCGATCATGGTCAGTACGGTCAGCTGGGCCGTAAAGGCCTTGGTGCTGGCTACGCCGATCTCGGGGCCTGCATGGGTATAAGCGCCTGCGTGGGAGATGCGGGCGATGGAAGAGCCCACAACGTTGACGACTCCCATGATGAAGGCGCCATTCTCTTTTGCCTTTTCGATGGCGACGATGGTATCGGCTGTCTCGCCGCTCTGCGAGATGGCAATGATGACGTCTCCCTGATGGATGACGGGGTTGCGGTAGCGAAATTCCGAAGCGTATTCCACTTCCACGGGAATGCGGCACAGCTCTTCAAAGACGTATTCGGCCAGCAAGGCGGCGTGCCAGCTGGTGCCGCAGGCGATCATGATGATGCGATTGGCCTTTGTCAGCTTGTCTATATTATTCTGAATGCCGGCCATGGTGATGGTGCCTTTTGTCACATCCAGGCGGCCGCGAAGGCAGTCGAAGATGGTCTCCGGCTGTTCGAAGATCTCTTTGATCATGAAGTGATCGTAACCGCCCTTTTCAATAGCGGCCAGCTCCAGGTCCAGCTTTTGGATGTAGGGGGTCAGCTTTTCGTTGCCCAGGTTTTTGAGGATCAGCTCATCCGCCTTGAGGATGGCCAGCTCATAGTCGTTGACGTACACCACCTCTTTTGTGTATTCGATGATGGGCGATGCGTCGGAAGCGAGGAAATGCTCTCCTTTACCGATGCCGATGACCAGGGGGCTGCCTTTCCGGGCGGCGATGACGGTGTCGGGCTGGTCTTTATCCAGCAATACGATGACATAGGCGCCTACCACTCTTTTGAGCGCAATGCGGACGGCCTCTTCCGTGCCGCAGCTGTTGTTCTTCTGTATGTCTTCTATGAAATTGAGCAGTACCTCCGTATCGGTGTCGCTTTTGAAGTGGTAACCTTTCCTGGTCAGCTCAGCCTTGAGCTGGGTGTAATTTTCGATGATGCCGTTGTGGATCATTGCAAGGCGGCCGCTGGCGGAGCTATGGGGGTGCGCGTTACGGTCGCTGGGTTCGCCATGGGTGGCCCAACGGGTATGGCCGATGCCGGCATGTGCGTGTACGTCTTTACCCACCAGACTATCCTCCAGTTCGGCCACTTTCCCTTTTTTCTTAAAAACCCTGAGGTCATTGTTAAGCAGGGCAACGCCTGAGCTGTCGTACCCGCGATATTCCAGTCTTTTGAGTCCTTTCAGTATAATGGGATAGGCTTCCCTTGGGCCGATATAAGCGACGATTCCGCACATAGTTTTGATTTGTACGATCAATAAACGGGCAAACATAGGAAATATTACTTAAAAGAATGGGCCCCGCATTTTCGCGGGGCCCATTACAATTATTTCCAGTAACCGTCTATCCAGATCCAGCCATCGCCGGTGTGTTTCCAGTGTGGCTTTACCCAGACCTTATCCCTGGTGGAATAAGAGCGGGAAGGAGACGCCAGGTTAGTGCCGGGCTTATAGGTCAGCGAGTCGGGGTTGACGGGCCGGCTGTCATCGATATTATCTTCGGGCGCAGGTGTCCCTTGTTTCCGGCTGCGGGGTGGGTTGTAATTGCTGTTGTCATTGTTGTCGCGATAAGGATCTGAGGGAGCATTCTGATCCTGTGCGGGAGCATCGTCATAGTAGTCATCGTTACGCTGCTGAACTATTACGGGTGGTTGCGCGTACCCCGGCGGGTAGCCATAGTAGGGTGAATAAGGATAGCTGTAGCCGTAGGGATAACTATACCCATAGGGATAACCGAAGCCGCCATAGTAACCGCCGAAACCCAGGCCCAGTCCAAAGCCTAAGCTCAGGCCACCCCAGCCCCGATAGCCGCCGCCCCAGCCGCCGTAGTAGCGTCCGCCTCCATAATAGCCACCACCGCCATAATAACCACCGCCGCCATAGCCACGATAGCCGCCGGAATAGTGACCGCCGCCATAACCACCTCCATAGGAACGATAGCCGCCGCCACCGCCATACCCGCCATGAGGAAGATGGCCTCCGCCGCTGTAGCCTACACCGCGGTGTTGGGCGGAGGCGGACATAGCGGTCAGTATGAGTATGGAAAGGGGGATGAACAGTTTTTTAGGGCTCATAAATCGGCATTTAGTCCTTGTTAGACCAGGGCGGACGGGATGGGTTTAATGGACCCGGGACCATTAACAAATTATACTTTTTGGTAATGGGAGAGCGTTATTTCAGCCAGGTCTCGAACAGGTGAAAGATCCTTTTATATTCGTCCGCCCAGCTGCTGGGCTCTTCGAACCCATGGTCTTCCACGGGATAGACGGCCAGCTCCCAATTCTCCTTATGGAGCTCGATCAGCCGCTGTGTCAACCTTACGATATCCTGGAAATGGACGTTCTCATCCACCATGCCGTGGCACATCAGGAGATGGCCCTTCAGCCCATCTGCGAAGTTGATGGGAGAGCTTCTATGGTAGGCCAGGCTGTCGGAAAAGGGTTCGTTCAGGATATTAGCGGTATAGCCATGGTTGTAGTGGGCCCAGTCTGTTACGCACCGGAGTCCGGCGCCGGCTGTGAATACGTCCGGCTTCGTAAACAAGGCCATCAGGGTGATAAAGCCGCCATAGGAGCCTCCATATATGCCTATACGTTTAGGGTCGATGCCTTCATGCTCTATAAGGTATCTGACGCCGTCCACCTGGTCGCTGAGATCCTTACCTCCCATATGCCGGTAAATTCCGGTGCGCCAGTCCCTGCCATAGCCGGCGCTGCCCCTGTAATCGACGTCCATGACGGTGTAGCCGTTGTCGGCAAGGAGGTTGTTGAACATATATTCCCGGAAATAGCTGCTCCACCATTTATGAGCGTTCTGGAGGTAGCCGGCGCCGTGGACGAAAATGACGGCGGGACGGTGAGGAGCTGCGAGCTTTGAGCTTTGAGCTGCGAGCTTTGGGGAGTCGGACCGTGGCCGGTAGATGCGTGCATAGACGGTCGCGCCGTCACTTGCCTGGAACGTGATAAGGTCGGGGTCGCGCCAGGGATAAGCCCTGAATGTGTCGCTCATGGCCAGGTTCGTTACCTGGCGCGGCTGGCTGCCGGGCTGATTATCCTGGAGATAGAGTTCCCAGGGCTTGTTGGCATAGGAATAGAGGATGGCCAGCTGTTTTTCATCGGGCGACAGGGTGACCTGGCTGGCCCCCGTCAGGGTGGTGATCCGCTGCGCTTTTCCGCCCGTGACAGGCAGTTGGTAGAACTGTTGCTCGCCGGGCCGGACCTCATTGGTCGTAATATAGAAGCGCTTTTTATCCCGGGATAGGGCTGCCTGCAGTATTTCGTAGCGGCCGCTGGTCAGCTGTGTCTTTACGCCTGTCTTCACGTCGGCCTTATAAAGATGGGAGTAGCCGGTGGCTTCGCTCTGGTACCAGAAAGTATGCTGATCTATCCATCCATAATTGGCGCGGCCGATGCCGGGGCCTGCTATCCAGGCTTCATCCCTTTGCCTGTCCAGGAGATCCAGCTTGCCGCTGGCTGCATCCAGGATCATCAGCCAGCGGTCCTTATTGTCCTGGGAACGGATGTCCACGATGGCGTACGTGCCTTGTTCGGACCACCAGGGGCCATTGATGGTGACGGGACGGGGCGCGTTTTTTTTAGGTGCAGACGAGGTGTCAGGATAGTCTTTTAAGTAATCGGGCCGGTCAGCAATACCGGGGATCTGATCTGTTGTGATGGTGATGACGGTGTCTTTTTCCGTATCGAAGATATACGAGGTGGAAACGGGTTGGGGGATACCTACTTTGGTCCTGCCGGCGATATCCCTGGTGAAGCCGCTTTCCGTAACATAGTTCGGAACGATGGTCGTTTTGGCATCGGCGGGCCTTTTCACCAGCCTGTAAGTGATAAACCTGCCGCTGGGACTGATGACAAGATTTGTGAGGTCCTTATCATCGATGTAGATATTCTTCAGGGGTTTTGGCTCGCGTGCCTTGTTGATGGCGTCGGCGGTGTCCTTTTTTCTTTTACGGCTCTTCAGGATGTCGAACTGTTGCAGCTGATCGTTTTGCAGCCATTTTTCCTGCCTGGTAAGGTTGTCCTTTTTTTCGTTGGCCGGAGGGGGGATATGCTGGAAATTGGTAAGCTGCTCCGTGGCGCCGGTGACAATGTCCCAGGAATACAGATTGCCGCCCTGGTTATAGACAATGCGGCTGTCCCGGAAGGAAAAGAGCGGACTGCTTTCCTTGTCAGCAGTGCGGGTGATCCTTTTTTCTTTATCGGTCTTTACCTCAGTGTAAAAGATATCGCCATCCCTTGTGAATGTAAACGCGGAATGAGTGGTGTTATAGGTGAGATTTACAGTGGAGACAGCCGAATGCTGTAACGTGTAGGGAGCTTTTCGGGGATGGGGATCTTCTTTTGTAATGTAATAAAGGGAGTCATCCAGCTGCCTGTCCGGGTTCCATTTGAAAAAAAGGTATTTCCCGTCGCCGCTCCAATAGGGGTCCGATGGACTGGACCCGATCCATTTCGGGTCCTGCATGATCTTTTCTATGGTGAGCTTTTCGGTTGGCGTCTGACTGTGGGCCGGGTTGGACAAAGACAAAAATAGGAGGAAGAGGAAGCTGGCAGACGCTTCCCTGATAAGTATGGAGATTGGCATACCTTGGCGTATAGATGTTTATAATAAAATTAAAAAAGCCACTGAAAAATAAATGACCAGACCGGTGACGTCCACGAGCGTAGCAACGAAGGGGGCGGAAGAGGTAGCGGGGTCTGCCCCGAACCTTTTCAACACGATGGGCAGCATACTGCCTGCGATCGTGCCCCAGAGGACCACCCCCACGAGTGAGAAGCCGATGGTGCTGGCTATCAGTAAGGAGTTATTGCCATAGGTATGAAAGATCTGGTTCCAGAGCATTACCCGGGTAAAGCCGATGACACCCAGGACGGTGCCCAGCAGCAAGCCGGAAATGATCTCTCTTTGTATGACCCGCCACCACTCAGCGATGGTGATCTCACCCAGGGCCATGGCCTGGATGATGAGGGTGGAAGCCTGGGAGCCGCTGTTACCTCCGCTGGAGATGATGAGGGGGATAAAGAGGGCCAGGACGGTGGCCTTGGCTATTTCTTCCTCGAAGTAGCCCATGGCTGTGGCGGTGAGCATTTCGCTGAGGAAAAGGACCACCAGCCATACGATGCGTTTTTTAAACAGCTTCAGCAGTGGGATCTCCAGGTAAGGTTCGTCCAGGGCTTCGGTACCACCTATTTTCTGGATGTCTTCCGTAAATTCTTCCTGTGCGACCCATAATACGTCATCGATGGTGACGATACCCAGCAGAATATTGTTGTTATCCAGGACGGGCAGTGCCACGCGGTTGTTCATTTTAAAAGCTTCGCTTGCTTTTTCCTGGTCATCGTCTACGTGGAGGAATATATACCGATTGTCAATTACGTCCTCGATCTTTTTCTCCGGGTTGGCCAGGATGATCTCCCGGATACGAATGTCATCGATGAAGACGCCTTTATCATCCACTACATAGATCACGTCGATGGTCTCGCTGTCCTTTCCGACTTCGCGGATGTGCTCGATGACCTCTTTCACCGTCCAGTCTTTTTCGACGGCTATATAGTCGGGGGTCATCAGTCTGCCCACGCTGCTTTCGGGATAGCCCAGCAGGGCGAGGGTGATCTTTCTTTCTTCGGGGTCCAGTGTCTTGATGAGCTCCTTCACTACTTCGCTGGGCAGCTCTTCCAGGAAGGCCGTACGGTCATCCGCGGATAGGTCATTCAGCAGTTCGGCCGTTTTGAATGCGGGCAATTCCTGTATGATCCTTTTCTGGGTGGGGAAGTCCAGGATCTTGAAAGTACTGGCTGCCCGGTGGGTGCTCATATTGCCGATGATCTGGACTTCATAATCGGGGAGTTCATAGATCAGCCCGGCGACGTCACTGATATTCTGGTTGTTTAGGAATTCCCTTATCTGCAATACGTCTTCTGACTGGATGATTTCCAGGAACTGCTGCTGCGGCGTAGCATTTTCTTGCTCTAAAGACATGGGTTCAAACCTACGTTCAAAAAGTGAAATGGACAAACATCAGTTGGTTGGCCCTGTAAAAAAGCGGTAACTTGTCGCGCTAAAAACAGCAAATCAAAGGATGATATTACCGTCGCTTGTTATAGCTCCCACCGGCGGGAAGGGCAGAGGGGTATTTACAACGGAAGATATAGAAAAAGGGACTGTCATAGAGGTATCCCCTGTCATTGTCATGAGCCGGGAGGATCGGAGGCTGCTGGACCAGACCTTACTGCATGATTATATATTTGAATGGGGGGTCGATCCGAAAGGGTGCTGTATGGCGCTGGGCTATATACCCATCTATAACCATTCCTATCGCAGTAATTGCGAATATGAAATGGACTATGAAGCGGGACTGATATCCGTCAGGTCGGTGCGGTTCATACAAGCCGGAGAGGAGCTATCCATCAACTACAACGGGGATTGGAACAATGAAACCCCCGTTTGGTTTGACGTACAGTCCTAGGTCGCGGATCCGGCATGTGCTGCCGGATCAATGCTTTCTTTTCCGGCTTAGGACCGGGGAATAGCGCAGGCCGACGTTAATGCCCACACTGCTCATCCTGATCCTTCCAAAGCCCAGATCGCTCAAAGGCAGCTGCATATAGGGAGCCACCATGATGGAGAAGTCATTGCTGATGCCCGCCTCCACGCCAAAGGACAGGTTGGCGGAGGATAAGACGCTCTGTTTATTGGTATATTGAAACTCCCTGCACACTTCCCTTCCAAAGAAATCAAAATAGTATTTGGAACGTTCGCTGCCGAACAGGTAGGTAGAGATGCCGCCGCTGGCGAAGAAGACGGTGTTGCCTGTCACGCTGAAATCGTAGCGGACATTGACAGGGATCTCCAGCATATTCATGGTGCCCTTTATAAAATCCACGCCCTTAAGGCCGACGGAGGGGTAGTAGTCGTGAGGTACTTTGTAGTCTGTGCCCCTGGCGGTGTAGTTCTTCCTGGAGAAAAGCAGGCCTGTTCCCAGGTGCAATCTGTCCAGGATCTGGTAGTCTACCGTGAGGCCGATGCTGCTGCCGGGTTTATCACCTGCGAGGGCATTGACGGACGCGAAATCGGGCGCTATCTGCAGACCAAAGGTGAGGGGCCTGCTGATCCGGAGAGAGGGGCCGCTTTTCTTACCAGGGTTAGTGGGTGTCTGGGCGGTGTATGCTCTCAATGCGGAATCACTGACGGTAGGGTGACTTCGCAGGAACTGCGGACGCTGGATAAAGGATCGGGAAGGGCCGGAGGGTTCTGCCGGTCCGGACGCACTGGTGGATGCTGTATTCGTGTGGGTCGTGGACGGTGTGTTAAGGTCCGACGTTTGTATCGATCTATCTGTATTGTTTGACGATCTGCCGTTGGCGCCAGCGCGGTCATGTGGATGGCGGTTGCGGGAGCCAGTGGTGGCTGCCAGGTGGTTGCTGGTGGTGGCCCGTTGGTTGCCGGTGGTTGTTGCCAGGCGATCGCCGGCGGTGGTTGTCAGGTGGTCGCCGGTGGCCGTTGTCGGGCGATTGCCAGTGGTGGTTGCCGGACGATTACCATTGGTTGTTGGCAGGCGATTGCCGGAGGCATTATGGGATGCACCGGAGAGACTGGCGTCAGAGAGGTCTCTGGTGAGACTTTTGGCGGCGCCATCGGATCTTCCGGCAGGTCTGCCGGCTGCGTCCGGGGATATCCCGGACCTGCCGGACGGGGATACCGATGACCCTGCCCCGGGGGAGGGTACAAATGCATTGGATGTACCGCCGGAAGCTACGGAAGAGTCGATGTTTTGACTTTGATCCTGGTGGTACGGTGTGGAAGTAGATTTATCTCTATAATCAGGGTTTTGAGTTGATGAATCGGATGCCATGGTACCCGGCTGTTGTTGCGGGGTCTTGACGACCGTCAGGGGCGGGCTGCCAGAGTTTTCGGCCTTCCGTCCTTTGGCTTGTTTTACGAAATAGTAGGAGACCCCCACGATCAGAAGGATCACCGGGGCATATTGGAAAGGGAGACGCCGGAAGCCGCGTAAACCGCGGGAGACATCCGGGCCGGCCCTGCCCAATTCCTTGTCCAGACGAAGTTCCAGTCGTTCCCATGCCTGGGGACCCGTAAGGTCTCCAGGGTCATGCTGACTGGCAGCTTCCCGGCTAAGGCGGTCCAATTCATTATCGGATAGGTTCAACATATGCTTTATGATCGGTTTTTTTTGTTAAGATCTTTCTTAGGTTCTCTCTTGCTTTTGAAAGATTGGATTTGGAGGACCCGACGGAAATGCCCAGATGGTCGGCAATTTCCTCATGGGTCAGGCCCTCGATGACGAATAAGTTAAAAACGGTGCGATAGGCCGGGGATAGCAGCCGGATAGCTTCGATGATCTCTTTATAGGACAATACGTCGAGGCCTGTTTCCTGTTTGTCGGCTATGTTCTCAGTGTCTTCGGACAGCATTTGTCCATTGATGTAGGATGCGTTCTTCCGATAGTGGTCGATGCAGGTGTTGACAAGGATGCGTTTGAACCAGCCTTTAAGGGAGGCGGTGACATCGGTGTGCCGTGCTTCCTCGAATTGACCGATGTTCCTGAACAGCTTGATAAAGCCTTCATTCATGATCTCTTCTACTTGTTCGACGTTGTTTTGGTAGCGATAGCATATTTTCATAGCATAGTCCTTGAGCATCAGGTATAGCTCTTTCTGGCTAGCCCGGTCGTTGGCCCTGCAGCCTTCTATCAAAGCGAGTATTTGCGTGTTTGCCGCGATCAAATTATGTGTAGCGTTAAATGGTGAGCGCTGATATTGTTAAAACGCGCAAACTACCTTCTGCCATTAGAAAATTACGATAATGATATGTTAATGGTTGCTTTACTCCCGTAAATTGTTTGTCTTTTAAAGGAGTTCGTGAAATGAGGATTTGACCTTATTTGGGCAGGCCTGTGCTTATTACGGAAAGATCGGCTTTTACGAAGAGCTGCGCCTGGAGGGATATATCACCCGCCAGGAGACCGATCATCTTTAACTCCTTGATATTCCCTCTTGTATAGAGGTTGGGGCCCAGGGTCCTGTTCAGCTGGGCGTCCAGGAGGGGCATATTGGCCTTTAGCATGGCCGCCAGGTCATAAAAGGAATTGCCCTGGATATTTTGGCGGATCTTCTTTTTGAAAAAGGTGCGGGCGATGAAGATCATCATGTCTCCGTCGAGGGTATATTTAAGATCGGGGATGGTAAGGGCTTGTTTTACGGGGTCCAGCACGGGTGTGCCCCAAAGGCGGACCTGGCCTCTGCGGCTGCCCCCAAAATCGACTGTCAGCTCCACCTGGTGATGCCCAATGCCTTTGACATTGAGGTCTTTGATGGTAATGGTCTGGCCTTTTACCAGGAAGGACCTGCCTTTCAGGCTGTCGTTCAGCAACTTACTTATGAACCCATAATTATAGTTGGTGCCCATGTATAATGAGATGCCGTTATCCCTGACGTTGCTGGTGAGGGGCGGAAGGGGAGGGATCACGGAAGATACGTTTGATTCCGATGTCAGCTGCGGCCGGCAGGTCAGGCCGATGTTGATGCGAAACGTATCCTGAACATAGTTGAGCGGGCCAACCCGTACGGCCAGGGGATTCGTGATGAGGTAGCCATAGGGCCCCAGGGGCATGCGTTGCCAGGCCCTTATGGCTGAATGATGGAGATAGCCCGTGAAGTCCAGGCCGGCGAGGGTTTGATCGAGGATCGAGCAAAAGCTGGTGATCGAGCTGCGGATGCTGTCCACGATCATCTGGGTCATATCCATGGAAAAGACGGACATGATGCATTTATCCTGTGGCTTGAGCAGATCCAGCCGGGTGATGGTCCTTATCTTATAGTTTGGCAGCAAGGTAAGCTGGGAGCTGAGATTGATGTCTACTTTCCGCATGGGCTCGGAGCTGAACCCGCAGTTGCCGGAGATCCAGGGAGAGACGGGCTTACCGAGGGCGCAGAGGCATCGGCCGCCCGCTACCTGGTAGCTTCCGCCCATTTGAAGGAAGATCTTATTATTGGTGCAGCTGAGGTTGAAGCCGCTGCGGACGAAACGGTATTTATAGCGAAACTCGCAGGAGGTCTGCAGGTAGGAGGGCCATCCTTCGGACGTGAACTCTTTTGGTACGATGGTGTCTGCTATTTGGATCAGGGGGCGCCCGGCGACCTTCAGGGGCAGGTCGATCTCGGAGGCCGGCAGCGGAGGCAGGCTGTCCGGCACCAGGGCGGAAATGGCGGCCGAGGAGCTTGTTTTTTTGGATGAGGAACACGAGCAGATGCAGGCAGTCAAAAGCAACAGCCAGATCAGTGATCTTTTGCGGAGGTTGTCAACCATTCTTTTTTAGTATTATCGATGACGTCCAATAGCCCATCTGTGAACTTGTCCTCCGGCAGCTGCCAGAACATGATGCCTCCCAGGCGCCGGTCCATGGCATACCGGGTCTTGAGCCGGACGGACAGGGTGTCGTCGAAGGTAACAAAGAGTTTTTGCCGGGCGTTGTACATATACGGCGCTTGCGCGACCGGGTCCCAATGAAATACGAAGCCGCTGTCCCTGGACAGGATGGTAGCCTGGTCGCGATAGGACACGCCGCGCTTGAAACGACAGGGGCGATAGAGCCCGTCATTGATGCTGTCGACGCCTTCGAAGATGCGGGCGTAAAAGGCAACGCCGATGGCGAGCTTAGCCGGGGGAACGCCGATGGATTCCAGGTAGCGAACAGCATTATCTGTCGACTCTTTCTGCTGAGGTGTGGAGTACAGCGGCGTATGGTGCCCTGAGACGGTGTCATAGCCGCTGACAAGGTCATAGGTCATGAGGTTGATATAATTCACCCGGGGGGTGACTTTTTTCCAGTCGATGGAGGTGGTGAGATATTTGGTAAATCCGCCGGCGGCAAAGCTGATCTCACTGGTCTTGTCCAGCTTTTTGCGCAGCCGTTTGATGAGGAGGGTGAAGTGATCCTTGTCTTCCGGACCGTACGGATACCCGGGGACGTTAGTTAGCGCCGGGTATTCCCAGTCGAGGTCGATACCGTCCGTGTGGAAATAGTCTGTGAGTTCCTTTACGGAGCTCACAAACTCGTTGCGGCCTTCGCGGGTGGCGAATACCAGGGGGCATGTTTTGCAGCCGCCCCACCCGCCCAGGGAAAGGATCACTTTCAGCCGGGGGTTCCTGCTTTTCAACTCAACCATGTGCAGGATGGTGGCGGTGTCCCTGGCGTTGCTGACGGAGAGGCGATTGCCCTGCAGGTGGCAGAAGCTAAAAAGGATATGGGTGAGCTTTTCGGTGGCAAAGCTGTCCAGGGCGCTGCTTCTGCCGGCGTAATAGCCGATGACAGCGGGCTGGGGGGGAGCGGCGAGCTGTGAGCCGTGCGCTTTGAGGGAGGAAGGGGCTTGGGCGAATGATATGATGGCGGAATGGGCCAGTAAGACTGTGAAAATGAAGGAACTAAAAAAATGATTGGTCATAAATAATCGCTTGGTTGACATGATAGGCAAGCATTGCCGGAGAGCCGGCTGTCTGATCCAGTACCGAAAATAAGCTGCTTGTAATGGACCGCCAAAAGGAAAATAATGAATAAGCAACTTGCCAGGAAAATCACTCGTACCGTAAGATATGCAAACAAAAAAGATATGGCTCCCGGCGCTCGTGCTGCTCTGTTCGGTGTATGGGCTCCTCTCTTGCCGGAAAGAAAACCTGAACGGCATCCATTCGGCGACCGATTCCACGGCGGTCTTTTCCGCTACGGTAGATGGTGCGGATTGGTCGACTGATTCCGTCTCTGCCTTTTTGGTGGGGGATGATCGCGGCAAGTTCAGGGTCATGACCATTTCGGGTTATACGTCCAAACGTGTGATCTCTATCAGCCTGAGGGATACTTCTTCCGGCTCCAACGACAGCACGATGTCCCTGCAGCAATATCCACTGGAGAGTTGGGGAAATGCGTCTGCATTTGCCTACGGCAATAACAGGATCTACTTTGGCCCGAATGTGACCTGGCAGGAGCAGGGGGAGGCCATCAGCGGGGAAGCGAATGTAACTGCCAGCGATGGGGTGAATAAAAGGATCTCAGGGACTTTCAGCTTTGTCGCCAGGGTGCTGGTGATCGGCACTGGAGGATCGGCTCTTTCGATGGACTCTGTACATGTGACGAATGGCGTATTCAAAAATATACCGTATAGTTATTTGAAGCATCCTTAGGGGATAATGGAGATATAGGCTATTTTTATGACAGTTAAATAATAGCCAATGTCTTCAGGTGAAACGAACCGGGAATTTTCCCGGGGTGGTTGGAATAGAAGGAATTTTCTCTCAAATGCGCTGACTGTGCTGGCCGGAGCCTCGCTGCTGAAGCCCCTGGGCGCCCGGGCGGATGGGGGTGGCCGGTATGGGGCCGGACAGGTACCGGAGGCCGGGCCGATTGAGATGACGATCCGCCAGGCCATCGATCGCATTGTGGCCGATATTCCGGGTGCGCCTTTTTCTTCCACGGTGGATACGGTGAAGTCGGGCGATCCATCTCAGCCGTTGAAGGGGATCGTCACCACCATGTTCGCCACGGATGAGGTGATTGAAAAGACGATCCGCCAGGGCGCCAATTTCATCGTTGCCCATGAGCCCACTTTTTATAATCACCAGGACGAAACAGCATGGTTAGAAGGAGATAAGGTCTATGCCTTTAAAAAGGAACTGCTGGAAAAACATAATATAGTGGTATGGAGGTTCCATGATTACTGGCATACTTTCCGTCCTGACGGCATTTTGATGGGAGTGCTGGTGGCAATGGGCTGGGATAAATATTATAATGCGGGTGAACCGGAGATCATCACGGTCCCTGCCGTTTCATTGAAGGACATCGTGCGCACAGCGAAGAAAGAATTAGGGATCGATAAAATGAAGATAATCGGGGACCTGCCGGATATGTGTCAGCGCATCGTGCTATCACCCGGGGCTGCGGGGGGGCGGCGGCAGATAGAGATGCTGCGTAAATATGAGCCGGACCTGCTGATCTGCGGGGAGCTGAATGAATGGGAGACGAATGAATATGTCAGGGATGCCCGGTATCGGGGACAAAAGGTATCTTTGATGGTGTTAGGGCATGCCGTGAGTGAGGAGCCGGGGATGCAGGCCCTGGTGCCCTGGCTGGAGGCAAGGCTGCCGGGTGTGCCGGTGAAGCATTTTGCTTCGGGAGATCCGTTTACATGGGTGTAAGTATATAAAATGAAAGAACCCCGGCTGGAAGGCCGGGGTTTTGTTTTATTTGGCGAATTCGGACCGGATGACGTTCAGGGCCCCTCCGGCCTTGAACCATTCGATCTGCGGCTGATTGTAAGTATGATTCAGCGTGACCTCGTCCTTGCTGCCGTCCTTATGATTGACCACCATCGTCAGGGGCTTGCCGGGTGTGAAGCTGGTCAGCCCTTTGATATCGATGGTATCGTCTTCCTGTACCTTGTCATAGTCTTCCTTATTGGCGAAGGTGAGGGCGAGCATTCCCTGTTTTTTCAGGTTGGTCTCGTGAATACGGGCGAAGCTCCTTACCACGATAGCGCGGACGCCCAGGTGACGGGGCTCCATAGCTGCATGTTCCCGGGAAGAGCCTTCTCCGTAATTCTCATCGCCTACGACGACGGAGCCGATGCCGGCTGCCTTATAGGCGCGGGCGGTTGCCGGAACAGGACCATATTCCCCGGTGAGCGCATTTTTAACGGAATCCGTCTTTTCATTGTAGAAATTGACGGCGCCGATAAGCATATTATTGGAGATATTGTCCAGGTGGCCCCGGAATTTCAGCCAGGGACCAGCCATGGAGATGTGGTCGGTGGTGCATTTGCCCTTTGCTTTAATCAGGAGCTTCAGGCCTTTCAGGTCCGTACCTTCCCATGCGGCGAAAGGAGCCAATAATTGAAGGCGCTGTGAGTCTTCTTTTACCACTACCTGTACGCCTTTGCCGTCTTTGGCTGGGGCCTGGTAGCCGGCATCTTCCACCGAGAAGCCGTTGGGAGGCAGCTCTACGCCCGTTGGCTCATCCAGCATCACTTCTTCGCCTTTTTCATTCTTTAGCTTGTCTTTCAGGGGGTTGAAAGTCAGGCTGCCTGCGATGGCAAAGGCGGTGACGATCTCCGGTGAAGCGACAAAAGCGTGTGTGCTGGCCAATCCGTCATTGCGCTTGGCAAAGTTCCGGTTGAAGGAGGTGATGATAGAATTTTTACGATTAGGGTCGTCTATGTGACGGGCCCATTGTCCGATGCAGGGTCCGCAGGCATTAGCGAGTACTACGCCCCCGATCTTATCGAAGGTGCGGAGGAAACCGTCCTTTTCGATGGTGTACCGGACTTGTTCAGAACCTGGCGTAATGGTGAATTCTGCCTTGGTTTTCAGGTTCTTATCAATGGCTTGCTGGGCGAGAGAGGCACTGCGGCTGATGTCTTCGTAAGAGGAGTTGGTGCAGGAGCCGATAAGGGCTACTTCCAGGCGTTCCGGCCAGTTGTTGGCTTTGACAGCCGCTGCAAACTTGCTGATGGGCGTGGCTAGGTCGGGTGTAAAAGGCCCATTGACATATGGCTCCAACTCGTTGAGGTTGAGCTCGATGACCTGGTCGTAATATTTTTCGGGATTGCTGTATACTTCCTTATCGGGACGCAGGTAGTCCCGGATGCCGTCTGCCAGGGCAGCTACTTCCGTGCGGCCGGTGGCTTTCAGATAATCGGCCATTTTGGAGTCGTAGCCAAACAGGGAGCAGGTAGCCCCGATCTCGGCGCCCATGTTGCAAATGGTGCCTTTACCGGTGGCGCTCAGGCTGTCGGCGCCTTCTCCAAAATATTCCACGATAGCCCCGGTGCCTCCTTTTACGGTGAGCTTACCGGCTACCCAAAGGATAATATCTTTCGCGCTGGTCCAGCCGCTCATTTTCCCGGTAAGCTTAACACCGATCAGCTTGGGCATCTTCAGTTCCCAGGGAAGGCCGGCCATCACGTCTACTGCGTCTGCGCCGCCGACGCCGATGGCTACCATGCCCAGTCCCCCTGCATTGGGAGTGTGGGAGTCGGTGCCGATCATCATACCGCCGGGGAATGCATAATTTTCCAGGACAACCTGGTGAATGATGCCAGCGCCGGGCTTCCAGAAGCCGATGCCGTATTTATTGGAGATGGATGCGAGGAAATCGTATACTTCTTTATTTACGTCCTTGGCTGTGGCCAGGTCGCTGACAGCGCCGGTCTTGGCTTGTATGAGGTGATCGCAATGTACGGTGGAGGGGACCGCTACTTTATCACGTCCGCAGGTCATGAACTGCAAAAGGGCCATTTGTGCGGTGGCATCCTGCATGGCTACGCGATCGGGTGCAAAATCTACATAGTCTTTACCTCTTTCATAGGCTCGGGTGGGGGTTTCGAACAGATGGGCGTACAATATTTTTTCAGCAAGCGTGAGGGGAGTGCCTACCAGCTTACGGGCGGCGTCTACCTTTGCCGGCATGTTTCCGTATAACTTTTTGATTAGATCCAGGTCGAAAACCATAGCGAATTGTTTTTTATGTGTTAAGCTTTGACTACCATACCGTATCATTTCAAACGGGCTGGGCTTCTACCGGCACCAAAGGTGCCTAACAGGGCCAATGATGGTCCTTCGGACGCCGGCCCTGTGGTCCGGCCGGCGGGCGCAGGCCCTGTGGGCCTGCAAGTTACCTAAAAAATAGGTTATTGTGTCAATATCATGCTGTGGGGTTTGTCGTTTTTTTTTAATTTAGCAGTATGAACAGACTGAAGCATTTCATCGAATGGCAGGTATTCGGCGTGTGCTCGGCCATCGGGGAAAGAATGGGCATCGCCACTTCCCGGATCCGGACATGGTTTATCTATATTTCATTTCTGACCATGGGTTCACCATTGATCATTTACTTTATCCTGGCGTTCTGGATGAACATCAAGCGATATATTTTTTCCGCGCGCAGGAATCCCGTAAAATATCTTTAGCTGCAGCCTGATTGCCTGCCCGTTTTTTCGTATCTTACTGTAGGCCCACATCCCAATCCCGTTGTTAAAGTGATGGTTCACTATTGAGCGCCTGGCCTGATCAGGGGCAAATTATGTACAGATAAAATAACTGCCTTGTTCCAGTTTGATTTTTCGTATACGGATTATGAGCTGTTGCAGAATGATCTGGCTCAACGGCTGAATGCACGGGTGATCAACCATAGGCTGGTGTTTCCCGAGGCCATTGCAACCGGCAGCTTAACCTTTGTCCGTCTGCCGAACGGGATCAATGTCAATGTCATCAATTGCAGGTTCAACCAGGATTGGTTCCTCCTTCGCAGGAAGATAAAAGAGGAATACTATACCCTCCGTTTCCACGAACTGACCATACCGGATACGCTGGAGATACGCATCGGGAAGGAGCGCCTGAAGGAATCCAATACGACCCGTTCCATTGCCTACCTTACAAATACCTTGTCCGAATGGGCGTACCTGGGAGCGCAGGGGACAGCTTATAAGGGGATCGATGTCCTCTTCGATGCCAAATGGCTGGGAGGCTACCTGGGCGTGAATGATATCGATGATGTCCTCTCCACCTACCTGACCCTTCAGGTGGAAAATGTGCATACGGAACCACTGGACAGCGAGTACCGGCGGCTTATCCAGGAGATCATGGAGGTGGACGATGAGAATCCCATGCGGCTGGCCATTATTCAGAACAGGGTCATGTTCCTTATCGAGCGATTTTTCACCAGGGTCTACGAAAGACGCAAGAACTCTCATTTCGATATTCCTTTGTCCAAGACGGATATCGACCGGATGATGCAGGTGGAGTCGGCGTTGACCAGGGATATTTTTGAGCCCGCGCCTACCATCAGCCAGCTGGCGAAAATGGTATCCATCAGCGAATCGAAGCTAAAAAAGGATTTTAAGCTCATATATGGACTTCCGGTATATGAATATTTTCAGAAGATAAGAATGCAGATCGCCAAAGACAAGCTATTGTCCGGCGCTCACTCTGTAAAAGAGGTGGCTATGGAGCTGGGCTATTCCAATCTCAGTAATTTTACGATCGCTTTTAAGAAAGAATTCGGGCTCCTGCCCAGCAAGCTGCTGAGTGCTTACTGATCACAGACGACTGATTGTGAGCTGTCTGCAATCCCCTGCAGGAGCATATTAATGTCAATAAAACATTTGCAGCTATTTATATCACCTTTTCGGGTGTTGAATGGGAGGATTCGGGGGTAACTTTGCATAGAGTTTGCATACAACGCTGCGCAAATGCTTCTTTGAAGCAGGTTTGATGTCCCGTTTTTAATTCCTCGTTTCCAGAAAGACCATCCTCTATTCAGTACCCTTTAGAAAGTCGCCTTAAAACTCCGAAACAACGCTGCGGATTTTTACCAATTGTTCCAGAAGACCCTGAAGAAGATCCAATCTTAGCATATTAGCCCCGTCGCTTTTGGCTATGGCAGGATTGGGGTGTGTCTCTATGAACAGGCCGTCAGCACCGGTGGCGATCGCAGCTTTTGCGATTGTGGCGATCAGTTGTGGATTGCCGCCGGTGATCCCGCTTGTCTGGTTGGGTTGCTGCAATGCATGTGTGCAATCCATCACCACGGGAGTTTTGTGCTCCTGCATCCAGGGTATGTTGCGGTAGTCCACCACCAGGTCCTGGTAACCGAAGGTGGTGCCTCTTTCAGTAAGTATGATCTTTTCATTTCCCGCCTGGCGTATTTTTTCCACGGCAAACTTCATGGCCGGTCCACTGAGGAACTGGCCTTTTTTAACGTTGACCACTTTTCCCGTCGCGGCGGCGGCTACGAGCAGGTCTGTCTGCCGGCAGAGGAAGGCGGGTATCTGCAATATGTCTATGTATTGGGCCGCGACCGCGGCTTCTTCATGGGCGTGTATGTCGGAGGTGGTAGGGACCTTATAGGTCGCCCCCGCCTTTTGGATGAGGGACATGCCACTGTCGTCACCGATGCCGGTGAAGGAGCCGGCGCTGGTACGGTTGGCCTTCCGGTAAGAGGCTTTGAAAACATAGGGGATACCCAGATTACGGCAGATAGTGGATACTTTATCGGCTACCTCCATGACCAGCTCTTCGCTTTCCACTACACAGGGGCCGGCGATGAGGAAGAAGTTTTTCTTGTCGTAGGATTGATGCTGAAATAATTGATGTAAGAATTGCATGGGGGCAAAATTAGGGCAATTGGCCGGTATAGATATTTTCTTTAGAGGGAGGTTTTTGCTGATTGAAAGGTATTGTGTATATTGTACACATTAGTCGTTAATCATTAAACCTCTTGCTATATGAAAAGATCACTACGCTGTGGCCGGACCGGCCTTTTCCTTTTTATTTTTTTCCTTATTGTATGCAGGCCCCTGAACGCGCAAAATCCCTGGAATGGAAAGGTTGTGCTGGAAGGATTCTGGTGGGATTATACCAACAACAATTACCCGAACGGGTGGAGCAATTACCTGACGGAACTGGGGCCGCGTTTCCGGGGGATGGGTATTGATGCCGTGTGGGTGCCGCCTTGTATCAAGAATGCCGGTACTAACAGTGTGGGTTATGCTCCTTTTGACCAGTATGACCTGGGAGATAAATACCAGAAAGGCAGTCTGAAGACCCGTATGGGTACCAAGGATGAGCTGCTGCGGCTGGTAGCGGTAATGCATGCGAACGGCGTCGACGTAATACAGGATGCCGTATTGAATCATATGAGCGATGCCGGCTCGGCGTCGGGCGCTGGCGGGCAGGATGGGAACAGCTATTCCCTGATGACGAACAGCGGGTACAAGAACTTCCGCTATGTGTGCTATGCAAGGCCCGCGGGCAATGAGACTTCCACCGATTATCTCGGGCGGACCGGCCGATGGCCCAAGAACTGGGAGAATTTCTATCCCAATGCATCCAACAATCATTACAACACCAATGATTGGGACGCCATCATGTTCGGTCCGGATATCAGCTATGAATCCACGGCGTATGGGACGAGTTCCAATGCCACCTACAATCCTTCGCAATCTTCGGACTATATGCGTACGGGGGCGCGTAACTGGCTTATCTGGTTCAAGAAACAGACGGGGTCGGACGGTTTCCGGCTGGATGCGGCAAAGAACTATCCCTACTGGGCGGCGCAGGATTTTTTATGGAATGTGAAATACAATGCCAGCTGGGCAAATGGCGGAGCGAATATGTTTGCGGTGGGTGAGATAGTGGGCAGCACGGCGGATGAGGACAGCTGGATCAACAATGTTAAGACCAGCAATGGCGGTACGGAGGACCTGGTAGGGACATTCGACTTCGGGTTCCGGAGCGAGCTGAAGAATATGATCAGCGGGGGCGGATCATATGACCTGGGCAGTCTTCCCGGTAAACAACAAAGCAACCGGTACCGCACGGTACCATTTGTAAATAATCACGATACTTACCGGCCCATCAAGGATGCAAATGGATATATAACGGGATGGGACAGCGGTAATGAGCTGGGAGGCGGCCATATCGATCCTAATGACGGTCGGATATCCGTGGCCTATGCGGCGGCTTTTGCCGTAGATGGTTCGCCGCAGGTGTTCTTCGAAGATCTGTTCGACCTGGAGAATACGGGTAAGCGGTATACGCATTTGCCGACCAGTACTACCGACCTGCCTGTGCGGGATGACATTGCGAATATTATCTGGTGCCATCAGAAGCTGAACTTTAAGAAGGGGGTGTATAAGGTACGCTGGCAGGCGCTGGACCTGCTGATCATAGAGCGGGGTTATAATGCGGGTCCTGAGAATAGCTATGCCATCATTGGAATGAATGACAACTGGAATACCTGGCAGCATGCCACCATTCAAACGGATTTCGGAGCGAATGTCCAGCTGCATGACTATTCGGGCGCCAACAGCAGTGATATCTGGACGGACGGCACGGGGAAGGCGACTATCTACGTGCCGCCTTGTGACGGCAGCAATACACGCCGGGGCTATTGCATCTGGGGGCCTGCCGGGGTCACGGGCAGCTTTTCTCCTTCCCAGCGAAGTACTACGCAGGAATGGGAGATGGCCGATGATCTCGGTGACTCACATGACAGCAGTCTGAAGCAGGGCGGGGCGTTGCCGGCCAGTTCTACTGCCTGGCGGGTAGCAGGCGAGGTCTTTGACCAGGGCGGGAAGACCATTACCGTCAACCTTTATCCTGTCAATACCACTCCCAACCTAACGGTGAGCGTTTACAACCATGCCGGCACTTCGGTGGCCACTACCAATGGGACGGGCAATCTAACCTTGTCATATACGCCTGTGTCCGACGGGTTTTATACAGTGAAGGTGAAGAACACGAACAGCACCAATCCCGGGCAAACGGCCTATGTGAAAGTGACTTATACGGCGCCCATGACGGTGAGTACGTCTGCTTATCCTGCCGTTGCGGAACGGGCGGCTGCTGAACGGACCCCATTGGACCTTGCCGGGGCTGCTCCGCTGCAATTGTCGCTGTCGGTCTACCCGGATCCTTCTCCGGGACCATCGCAGGTGGTATTCGAGCTCCCGGTTGCTTCCAGGATCGATCTGAGTATCCTGGACCTTGCGGGGAGGCGTATCAGAAGATTGGCGGCCGGATCGATGCCTGCGGGGCGCCAGGCAGTGTCATTCAATGGAGCGTCGTTGCCCGCAGGGGTATATATTATTCGTCTTAATACGTCTGCGGGAATGGAGATGAAGAAGATCGTGATTACCAGATAGGAGTTCAGACAGGACAGGGGGGTGTTTGTCAAAAAAAGCCGGTCTGCTGCTTGCGGCATGCAGGCTGAAGTGTAGATTTGCGCCCTAAATCACAGTAATGACGAAAGAAAAAGTCCTGGTCATCGGGGCCAGCGGTCAAATAGGTGTGGAGCTTACGCTGGCCCTGCGTAAAATATATGGGAATTCCAACGTGGTGGCTTCCGACCTCCGGGAGGAGAATGAGCTGCTGAAAGGCAGCGGGCCCTATGTATCCCTGGACGTCATGAATAAGGAAATGCTGCATGTGCAGGTCATCCGGCAGAATATCACCCAGATCTACCTGCTGGCGGCCATTCTTTCGGCTACGGGAGAGAAGAACCCCAACCTGGCCTGGCACCTGAATATGCAGGGTTTGCTGAATGTGCTGGATATAGCCCGTGAGGAAAAATTACATAAGGTGTATTGGCCCAGCAGCATTGCCGTATTCGGCCCTACCTCGCCGAAAAAGGGCTGTCCTCAGCGTACGATCATCGAGCCCAGCACGGTATATGGCATCAGCAAGTATGCCGGGGAATTCTGGTGTAATTACTTTTTCGGGCGTTATGGCGTCGATGTGCGGAGCATCCGGTATCCCGGTCTTATCAGCTATAAATCCGCGCCCGGCGGGGGCACTACGGACTATGCCGTGGAGATCTTCCACGATGCGCTGGAGGATGGGAAATACAGCTGCTTTCTGCAGGAGGATACTTATTTACCCATGATGTATATGCCGGATGCTATCCGTGCTACCATTGAATTGATGGAGGCGCCGTCGGACCGGCTGTCGGTGCGTACTGCGTACAATGTGGCCGGCATGAGCTTTTCACCGAAGGAGATTGCCGCCGAGATCAAACAGCATATTCCCGATTTTACCATTGATTATAAACCGGATTACCGGCAGAACATTGCCAACAGCTGGCCGCAGAGCATCGATGACAGTGTGGCGGGCACCGATTGGGGGTGGAAGCCGGAGTATGATCTTGCGCGGATGACGAAGGACATGCTGGAGAATCTGCGTTAAAGCCACCGGATATATGCCCCGGCAGGTTTGTCATCGGGATGTTAAAATCACGGCATTAGTCTATTAAATAAGTGGACTTCGTGGTGCAAACCGCTTTTTTCATTAAATTGCTGTCTTACTCAATGACAGCAGTATGTTACGTATCTATTTGGGGTTGGTATCCATTGTCTTTTCACTTGTGATCGGAAAAAGTTTTGCGGCCGGCCCCGGTCTTCCCAACGGTCAGTGGCGCGCGGTATTGCAGCGTAAGGACGGCCATTCCATTGTATTTAATTTTGAATCAAAAGACAGCGCCGGAAAGAAGGTGCTTTACATCCGCAACGCAGCTGAACGCCTGCTGGTGGATGATATAAAATACCAGGGTGATTCCGTGCTGATCCGCCTGCCTTTCTTCGAGTCGCAGCTGCGGGCGGTGATAACGGCTGACGGCGATATGCGGGGTTTATGGCTAAAGCGGGGCGCCGACAATTACCAGGTGATGCCTTTTGAAGCAGAGTACAACAATTCACAGCGTTTTGCCACCGGGGCCCGTGCGCCGAAAGGAGTGGAAGGCAGGTGGAAAGCGGTGTTCCGCAGCGCGCGCAACGGCGACAGTTCGGTGCGGGTGGGAGAGTTTCAGCAGGAGGGGGACCGGGTGACAGGGACATTCCTGGACCCTACGGGTGATTTCCGGTACCTGGAAGGCGTGATGGACGGGGATTCCCTGCGGCTGTCCTGTTTTGACGGGGGACATGCTTTTTATTTTACGGCCCGTTTGGAGGAAGATGGGAAGCTATCCGGGGGACAATATTTTTCCGGTGCGGCGGGTTATGAGACCTGGACAGCCGTCAAGGATGCCGCTGCGGCGCTGCCGGACGAATTTGCTTTGACGAAATGGAACAAGGATGCGGGGCCGTTGGCTTTTACCTTTAAAGATATCGAGGGACGTACCGTATCGTTGTCCGATAAACGATTCAGGGGAAAGGTGGTGCTGATACAGATCATGGGTTCCTGGTGTCCCAATTGTATGGATGAGACCAGGTTCCTCAGCGCCTTCTATAACGAGTATCATCCAAAAGGCGTGGAGATCATCGGGCTGGCGTATGAGCGCACAACGGATTTTGCCCGCAGTCAGACCAGTCTTCGCAGCTTCCAGCAGCGTTTCCAGGTGAAGTATCCCATGCTGATCACGGGGGTGGTGGTGGGCGATCCCAGGCGGGCTGAAAAGACTTTGCCGCAGATACAGGAGATCGTCGGTTTTCCCACTACGATCTTTTTGGATAAGACAGGAAAGATATCCAGGATACATACAGGGTTCAGCGGTCCGGGGACCGGGGAGCATTATGAGGAGCAGAAGAAGGAGATTTACAGGACGGTGGATGAATTGCTGAAGGGTTAGATCAAAAAAAAGCCTGCTGACAGATCATCAGCAGGCCGGTCTATCGAAAAGGGAAAGTAATCAGTGTTTGCCTCTGCCGCCGCCTTCGGCGCCTCCCATCATCATGATGTCCCTGTCGAAGAGATAGAGACCGCTCTTATCGTCTCCTATCAGCTCCAGTTTATCGTTACATTCACGGGCCAGGCGTTCTTCTTCTATCTGCTCGTTGACGTACCATTGCAGGAAATTATGCGTGGCATAGTCTTTTTCGCGGAGGGACATGTCGACCAGTTCATTGATGCTTTCGCTGACCTTCACTTCATGCCGGAACAGTTCTTCGAAGGCCTGTTTGAGGGATACGAAGGTGAGGGTGGGCTGGTCCAGCGCGGGGATGATACCGAAGCCGCCTCTTTCATTGATATAGGTGATCAGTTTGAGCATATGCATCCTTTCTTCCTCGCTGTGGCGGAAGAAGAATTTGGTGACGCCTTTGAGCCCGGGCTGGATATCGGCCCAACTGGCCATGGCAAGGTAGGCCTGGGAGGATTGGGCTTCCATCAATACCTGCCTGTTCAAGGCGTCCTGCATGTTTTTCGAAAGCATGATCTTTGTTCTTTAGGTGTATTAGAAGTTGACACTTAAAGGTAATAAACATATGGATAAATAATGGGGTTTCTGTAATAAGACTTCTGTAAATTGCAGCCATGCAACAATACCTGGATCTATTGCAGCATATCCTCGATACGGGGGCCTCCAAGACGGACAGGACCGGCACCGGGACGCTGAGTTGTTTCGGCTACCAGATGCGTTTCGACCTGTCGAAGGGATTTCCTCTGGTGACTACGAAAAAATTGCATTTGAAAAGTATTATTTATGAGCTGCTCTGGTTTTTGCGGGGGGATACCAATATAGCCTACCTGAAGGAGCATGGCGTCAGCATCTGGGATGAATGGGCGGATGCCAATGGCGACCTGGGCCCCGTATATGGCAGGCAATGGCGTAGCTGGGAAGGTGCGGACGGGCAGGTAGTAGACCAGATCAGCCAGCTGATCCAGCAGATCAGGAAAACACCGGATAGCCGCCGGCTCATCGTGAGCGCCTGGAATGTGGCGGACCTGCCGAGGATGGCGCTGATGCCGTGTCACACTATCTTTCAATTCTATGTGGCGGACGGCAAGCTGAGCTGTCAGCTGTACCAGCGCAGTGCGGACTCTTTTCTCGGGGTGCCTTTCAACATTGCATCCTATGCTTTATTGACCCTCATGGTGGCACAGGTATGCGACCTGGAGCCGGGCGAATTCATACATACTTTTGGAGACGTGCATCTTTATAATAACCACCTGGAGCAGGCAAAGCTGCAATTGAGCAGGACGCCTTATCCCTTGCCTGTAATGAAGCTCAACCCGGTGGTGAAGGACATCTTCGGGTTCCGCTTTGAGGATTTTACCCTGGAAAATTACCAGAGCCATCCTGCCATCAAAGCACCGGTGGCGGTGTAAACACCTTCTTATGATCATAAGCTTAATCGTTGCGGCCAGCACTAATAATGTTATAGGAAAGGATAACAAGCTGCTCTGGCATTTACCGAATGACATGAAGTTCTTTCGGAACACCACCTGGGGCATGCCTGTGATCATGGGGAGGAAAACTTATGATGCACTGGCGGGCGAACCGTTGCCGGGCCGATTTAATTTTGTCATCACCCGTAGCGCTGAATGGGACCCGCAGCATGAGAAAGTGAAGGTGGTGGCCAGCCTGGCGGCTGCGGTAGCAGCTGCCGGGGAGACGGATGCAAAGGAGGTGTTTGTCATCGGTGGTGGTGAAATATACCATCAGTCAATGGCTATTGCGGATAAGATCTATATGACCCGGGTGCATACGATAGTGGAGGGAGATACCTATTTCCCTGTCATCGACGAAGGGCAATGGCAACTGACGAGCAACCTGGATTTTCCTGCCGACGAAAAGCACGCATATGCTTATAGCTTCCAGGTATGGGAGCGGAAAAAAACTATTTGATGTATTCCCGCCTGCAGATCGTCCGGAAATATATTCTTTATTACCTCACTGCCAGTAATGGTAAAGGCCATGGCGTTCATTCCCCTTTTGTATACGACTTTATCAGAAATGTATTGAATGATCAGCGGGTGTATGATGCTTACGGCCCGATCGGCGTGCTGCGTTCAAAGTTGTTAAAAGATAAGACCTTGCTGGAAGTGGAAGATATGGGGGCGGGATCTGCTCATGCAGGGGGACGGCGGCGCACGGTGGGTGAGATTGCCCGGCATGCGGCCAAGCCTGAGAAGCTGGGGCGACTGCTTTCCAGGATCGCGGGATATTACAGGAGTCAGGCGATAGTAGAGCTGGGGACCTCGCTGGGTCTTTCCACGGCATACCTGGCTTTGGGAGCTGCAAGCGGCGAGCTGCGAGCCGCGAGTGACGAGCTACGAGCTGCGGATGAGGAAAAGGACGTCGACAGGCGCGTACGGGTATGGACGATAGAGGGCGCAGGTGAAGTGGCCGCTGCGGCGGCAAAAAATTTCCGCGAGCTGGGATTGGAGGAGATAAGATCGGTCGTGGGAAATTTCGATGAAAAGCTGGAAGGTGTGCTGGAGCAAGCGGGAACTATCGATCTCGCTTTTGTGGACGGCAATCACAGGCTGGAGCCTACGTTACGTTATTTTCATTTGTTGATGAGCCGGTGCGCTCCTTCGTCCATCCTCATTTTCGACGATATTCACTGGAGCGGGGAAATGGAAGCGGCATGGGCCCGGATCCAAGATGATCCGAGGGTCTATATGACCATTGATCTTTTTTTCATAGGGCTGGTTGTCCTGCGGGACGAGTTCAAGGTGAAGCAACATTTTGTCATTCGGGTTTGATGGGTATGATAATTTTCTGTAATTTGATAGAAATTCCATTAACCCACCGCTATGATCGTTGGCGTACTGAAGGAACCGGCATTCGAATCAAGAGTTTCGCTATTGGCAGAAGGTGTGATTGCGCTGATAAAGAAGAAGATCGAGGTTTGGGTAGAAGCGGGGGCTGGCGTAAAAGCCTATTGCGGGGACGACGATTATAGTAAGGCAGGCGCTGCCCTCCGGAGCCGGGAGGAATTGCTCGCAGGAGCGGATATACTGCTCAGCATACATTACAACGATATTCCTGCTGCACTCCGGCATAAGATCCTCATCGGCGTTTATCAACCATTATATAATAACACACATTTACCCGTATGGGCCAAACAGCATATCACCAGCTTCAGCCTGGATATGCTGCCGCGCACCACCCGTGCGCAAAGCATGGATGTACTGAGCTCACAGGCCAATATCGCAGGATATAAGGCCGTCCTGCTGGCTGCTGAAAGATCCCCACGTTATTTTCCCATGTTGATGACGGCTGCGGGCAGCGTTGCTCCGGCTAAGGTCCTCATATTGGGAGCAGGTGTGGCGGGCTTGCAGGCCATCGCCACGGCCCGGCGGCTGGGAGCTGTCGTGGAAGTATTTGATACACGACCGGCCGTAAAGGAGGAAGTGATGAGCCTTGGTGGAAAGTTCATCGAAGTGGCAGGTGCGGCAGATGCCTCTGAAGCAGGAGGCTATGCGGTGGAGCAGTCTGCGGATTTTCAACAACGGCAGCAGGAAAAGATCGCCGAAAGCATTGCCAGGGCCGATATCGTCATTACCACAGCGCAGGTCCCGGGCAAACGGGCGCCTGTGCTGGTGACATCCTCCATGATCGGGGCTATGCGAAAAGGGTCTGTCATCATCGACCTGGCGGCGGCCACCGGTGGTAATACGGAAGTGACGAAGAACAATGAGACGGTGGTTTATGATGGCGTGACCATTGTCGGCGCCTCCGCCTTACCTTCCTCCATGCCATATGACGCCAGCAAATTATACGGGAAGAATGTGCTGAATTTTTTGCAATTGATCACGGGTAAAGAAGGTGAGCTGCATTTGGATCTTTCCGATGACCTGGTGAAAGGGTGTTGTATTACGTATAATGGCGAGGTGGTGCATGAAAAGGTGCGAGCGGCAAGTAAGGAATAATTAAATGATGAAGTATGGAAAATATATTGAGCTGGATCAGCCTGCATCATGAGATGATCTATATCGTGATCCTCATGATCTTTCTCGGCGTCGAGGTGATCGGCCGCGTGCCGGCGGTGCTGCATACGCCATTGATGAGCGGGGCCAATGCGATCCATGGTGTGGTGATCATCGGGGCCATCATCGTCATGGGCAAGGCTGAAAACGATAATTATGTCGCCCTTGGCCTGGGCTTCCTGGCGGTGATCCTGGGCACTTTGAATGTTGTGGGCGGCTTTGTGGTGACGGACAGGATGCTGGAAATGTTTAAGAAGAAGCGTTAAAATCATACTATGGGTATAAGCCTGCTCACCGTCTGTTACCTTATAGCTTCCGTGACATTCATTCTTGGACTGAAGATGCTGTCCAATCCGGTGACGGCACGGAGGGGCAATCTTATTGCCGCGGGCGGGATGATCCTGGCCATTCTTGGCACCATCTTCCTTTACGAGGACAATGGGGAGCGATTGCATAATTACGCATGGATCTTCGGAGGCATTTTTATCGGGGGCATTGCCGGGGCTTTTGCCGCCCGGAAAGTGCAGATGACGGCGATGCCGGAGATGGTGAGCCTTTTCAATGGTATGGGAGGTGCCTGTGCGGCATTGATATCGATCGTGGAGTTTGGGAGGGGTGCATCCGGCGGGGAGCTCCTCATCATTTTATTGGGCCTGATCATCGGGTCTGTTTCTTTTGCAGGCAGTATCATTGCCTGGGGTAAGCTGAATGGCCGGATAAAAGATGTGACGTTCAGGGGGCAGCATGTTTTCAACTTACTGTTGCTTTTTGTAGTGTTGTTGCTGGCAGGGTATATTCTTTTTTCCGTGTCCGGGGACGAAGGGAAGACAGATGTCTTGTTCTACATTGTTTTCCTGCTCTCGGTCATTTATGGTGTATGCTTCGTCCTCCCTATCGGCGGGGCCGATATGCCTGTCGTCATTTCTTTATTGAATTCATTCACGGGTGTGGCGGCTGCATGCGGGGGCTTCCTATACGATAATAAGGCGATGCTTACGGGCGGTATCCTGGTCGGCGCAGCGGGGACGCTGTTGACGATCCTGATGTGCAAGGCTATGAACCGGAGCCTAAAGAATGTGCTGATCGGGTCGTTCGGAAGCACGGCTGCCGGAGCTGCCGGCGGCGTTAAAGAACAGGGGGCATACAAAGAGATATCGCTCAGCGATGCGGCCATGATCCTGAGCTATGCCCGGAAGGTGATGATCGTGCCTGGCTATGGCCTGGCGGTGGCGCAGGCGCAGCACGCCTGCCATGAGCTGGAAAAGCTGCTGACGGAGAAAGGAGTGGATGTGAAATATGCTATCCATCCTGTGGCGGGACGAATGCCGGGGCATATGAATGTATTGCTGGCGGAGGCGGATGTGAGCTATGATAATCTCCTGGAAATGGAGCAGGCCAATGAGCAGTTTCCCACGACGGATGTGGCGATCGTCCTGGGAGCGAACGATGTGGTCAATCCTGCCGCCAAGAGCGATCCTGCATCCCCCATCTACGGAATGCCGATCCTTGAAGCAGAGCTGGCCAGGACCTGTATCGTCAATAAACGCAGCATGAAGCCCGGCTATGCCGGCATCGAGAACGAACTTTTCTTCCGCCCCAAGACCTCGATGTTGTTTGGCGATGCGAAGAAAGTGCTGCAGGACCTGCTCTCGGAAATCAAGAATATTTGAACTAGTTTTACTTTCATGCTGCATAAAAGATTCACGGCTCCTTTCTGGTTTATGCTGTCCCTTGGGATCGTCGCCACCTGCCTGTCGCTGTATGGAATACATATGATCAGGGTCTATGCACCGACTTATGTGCTGAGCATGCTGAGTAAGATGAGTTTCTTCTTTCTGCCTGCCATTATCTTCATCGAAGCCATCATGTATTGGATGGTAAGGAAAAGGAATGTATACAGGAAAGCTTCATGGACCCATGTGATCTTATTCGCCTTCGCTTATTTCACGCCTTATATAAAGGAATTATTGTTTATGCCCTATGCTATATATACCGGGATCCGGGATGTACGATCTTTCATGAGATCTGTCACCCTGGGACAGGTCTGCCTGTTTTGGGGGCTGACGGTACTGGCGCATATCTCTTTTGCGCGGACGCTTATAAAGGTCTTTTCAAAACAGCCTGCCGGCGAGGGGGAGCCTGCTCAACCTGAGAATATGCTGGATGATGTGCTGGGTTAGTCGTTTTCCGGCTTTACGATACGGTAGATCACGCCTTCATCACCGTGCAGGATCGCCTCCTTGTAAAAGCTGAGGCCGGCTGTTTCCAGGACCCTGATGGAGGCCTTGTTGACCTTCATAGCGCGGCCGATGATGGAAGGCATATGAAATGCGCCGAAGCCCAGGTCGATGCAGGCTTTTGCCGCTTCCTTCGCGTAGCCCTGGCCCCAAAATTTTCGGAAAAATCTGAAGCCTATGTCATATTCATCTTCGGCAGGGGTATAGTTGAGCCCGCACCAGCCAAGGAATTGATCGTCCTGCTGACGGATGACGGCCCATCGGCCGAAGCCGTACTGACGATAGTGGGTATAGCCGGCCAGGAATGTTTCTGCGGCGGAGACGCTCTCAAAGGGTTGATCCCAGGTGTACCTGATGACTTCGGGATCGCTGTTCAAATTATAAATATGCGTTGCGTCACCCGGAGCGAACTCGCGGAGCGTCAGGCGGGCAGTAGTGAAGGGAGCCATGGTACAAAGATGGCAATGTTTGAGAAAATTATCAACTACCTTTGGGGGTTGAAAAAGCTATAAAGGAGTGTCTGATTTACCAAAGTTATTAATGGATTCTTTACAGGGGGCGGCCGGTTTTGACGCTGCGGCATTCGAAGCTGTCCATGCCTCGGGCGTACAGGTGACGTCTGTTCGGCTGAACCCGGCAAAATGGCCGGGAGACCGGGATACGCAGGAGTGGAGCGGCGATGTGTGCATGGAAAAAATTCCCTGGTCGACCTGGGGGTATTATTTGAATAAGCGTCCATCTTTTACTTTCGATCCTTTGTTTCATGCCGGGGCTTATTATGTGCAGGAAGCTTCCAGCATGTACCTTGAGCAGGCGTTGCGGCAATCGGTGGATCTTTCGCGTCCGCTGCGGGTATTGGACCTTTGTGCCGCCCCTGGTGGAAAATCCACGCTGATAAGAAGCCTGCTGCCGGAGGATAGTCTTTTGGTGAGCAACGAGGTGATCCGCAGCCGGGCGGGGATACTGCAGGAAAATTTGATCAAATGGGGCGCTGCGGGGGTGGTGGTCACGAACAATGATCCCCGTGACCTGGGGCGGCTGGAAAATTATTTTGATATCATTGTGGTGGATGCGCCTTGCAGCGGCAGTGGTCTTTTCCGCCGAGAACCGGAGGCCATCAATGAGTGGAGCTTTGACAACGTGCAGCTGTGTCATCAGCGCCAGCAAAGGATCCTGGCCGACATATGGCCTGCCCTGCGCAAGGATGGCGTACTGATCTATTCCACCTGTTCGTATTCGAAGGAGGAGGATGAGGTGATACTGGATTGGATGATGGAGAAGCTACAAGCGGCAAGCATCAGGCTGCAAGTTGAACCGGACTGGAATATTGTTGAGACGTCGGGCGAAAAAGGCGGGTATGGCTATCGCTTCTACCCGGACAAGCTGAAAGGAGAAGGTTTTTTTATAGCTGCTGTACGAAAGAACGAGGGCAGTGCGTTCAGTTATCCCAGGAATAGAAAACAAGGATTGGAAAAATTATCCAGGAAGGAGGAGGAGGCATTAAGCCCCTGGATAACGGAGCGCTCGCAGCTGTTGTTTTTCCGGCATGAGGAAATGGTGCGGGCCTTGCCGGCCGCCCTGGCGGAGGACCTGACCTACCTGCAATCTTTTTGTTACCTGAAAAAGGCGGGTGTATTATTGGGGCAGCCGTCGGTGAAGGACTTCATACCGGAGCATGAACTGGCGCTGAGCGTTTTGATCAGTGAGCAGCTGCCTGCTATCGAGCTATCCAGGGAGGAGGCTATCAGCTATCTGCGTAAGGACGAGTTCCCGGCTGCAAGCGAAAAGCTGCATGCCGCAAGAGAGGGAAGAAGGGGATGGGCGCTGGTACGTTACCAGGGACAGAACCTGGGCTGGGTGAAGGTCTTGCCCAACCGCGTGAATAATTATTATCCGAAAGAATGGAGGATCCTCAAGAGACCCTGAAAAAGTGTGTTCTTTGCGAATTGGGCATATTAATGTAGGTTTGCCACGAACCCTATTTTAAAAAAATACGCTATGCGATCTAAGGTTGTTGTAGTTTCTCTGATCAGCCTGCTTTTTATGAAGACGGTCCATGCCCAATCTGACGAAATCCTGGTACAAGGTCAGACGGGCAATCTCTACTTACAACATACGGTAGTTGCCAAGGAAAACTGGTACAGCATCGGCAGACTCTATAATCTTCCTCCTGCAGCGATGGCTACCTATAATAAGCTTGCGATGACGCAGCCGCTGTCGATCGGTCAGCAGCTGCAGATCCCTCTTACTGCCGTCAACTTTTCCCAAAATGGGGTGAAGGCGGCGGGGGAATCGCTGGTGCCTTTGTATTATGTCATCCAGGAAAAGGAATGGATGTACCGGATAAGTGTAAACCATAATAAGGTGCCCATTACCAACCTGGAGAAATGGAATAATATCAACAAAGACCAGGTGCGGGCAGGTATGCATATTATTGTAGGCTATCTCAAAGTGAAGACGTCCCTATCGGCCCTGGCTTCAAGAGCAGGAGGGGCGCCTGTGGCGGCTGGAGCGGGTGCTGCGGTAAAGCCGGTGGAAAAAGTGGCGGATAAGACGGAAAAAGTGACTGATAAGACGGACAAGCCGGCGGAAGGTACGGTGAAACAAGGGGATAAGATGGACAAGCCGGCGGAAAGTGCAGTGAAACAGGGAGGAAAAGCAACAGATAAAACAGCTGATAAGACAGCCCAGGGAGCAGAGAAGCCTGCTGAGAAAGCGGGGGAAAAGCCGGCAGATAAAACGGATAAAGTGGCAGAGAAGCCCGCCGGCACGACTACGGCACCTGTTTCCCCCAGCGGCAAGTCTTTCAACGGAGGAGCTTTCAAAACGGACTTTACAGACGGAGGTAAATCCGCGGAAGGGGCTGCGGGGACTTTTAAAAGCTCCAGCGGCTGGCAGGATGGAAAGTATTACGCCTTAATGAATAATGTCCCTGTAGGTACTATTGTAAGGGTAACCGTTAGTACGTCGGGCAAGATCGTGTATGCCAAGGTACTGGGGCAATTGCCGGACATGAAGGAGAGCGCCGGGCTGACCATTCGTATCAGCAATGCCGCCGCCAGCGAGTTGGGAGAAGGAGACGGGAGGTTCAATGTAGCGGTGAAATATTGAGCTCTATTATTATCCTTTTTCCATTTGGAATTTCAAAGGTTGAAAGTAAAGGACCTTAACTTTTTTCCCATCTTTTTCCGCCGGGACGAACTGGTGCTGAAATTCAGAGATCACACGAAGGGCCTCCTTATCCAATACCGGGGCAGCTGATTTGAAGACGGTATAATTTGTGGCATGACCCTCTTCGTCCACCGTCATGCTGATGACCACCGTGCCCTGGATCTCATTATTCACTGCCTCATCGGGGTAGCGGAAATTACGATTGAGGTAGCTGAGCCAATCTCCGGAACTGTACAACGGAATGGGATTCTTATCCAGGCGGGCCCTGGTCCAATCCCCTGCCGCAGTCTGGTAAATAAGCGTACTTGTATCGGCCTTATGCCCTTCCGGATAGGTCAATGTACCGGAGGTGAAGTCGTAGCTATATTCTGGCTTTCCCTGCTGATCGAACATCTCCCATTTTCCCGTCATTTTGCCTTTCGTATACCATTTTTTAGAGAGCAGGATATGCAATAATTGCAGGTTGGTATAAGCTTCCCACAGACTGTCTTTTTTTCCATGGTCATAAAAGCCGGTGAGGATCGGTTTATCTCTAAGTGTCATCTGGTAGGGGCCATCTTTTACTCCGGGATCAGCTTTAAGTACATAATAGGTTTCGGTGATCCTGGAATATTTCGTGCCGGATTCATCCGTGACCTTTTTTCTTTCCTGGGTAAAGCCAGTGCCGGCTGTAAGGATGAGCAATAGCAGAAAGGGCAGGTTGAGGGGCTTCATTCGTTTTTTTCTTAAAAGTAATGATCTATTTATATCCTCTCAGAAAATCTTCCACAGGCATTTTCTTCTTGCCTTCCAGCTGGATCTCTTTCACATGGATATAACCATCGGCGGCGGCAAAACGGAGGCAGGTCTTTTTGTCGGTGTCGAATTCGCCGGGTGTATGTGCCGGGGGGGTGATCTCTTTTTCTGCCCGATAGATCTTTAACAATTTACCATCCAGCTGTGTGAAAGCGGTGGGAAAGGGGGAGAGACCCCGGATGAGATTGTATATGTCTGTTACCGGCTTGTTCCAATCTATACGGCAGGTGTCCGTAAAGATCTTGGGGGCATGGCGGAGTCCGGCATTGGACGGCTGTGGTTTTTCTTCGAGATTGCCTTCCACGAGACCTTCGATGGTCTTTACCACCAGCCGGGCGCCTATCTCTTTCATCCTGTCATGTACTTCGCCGGCTGTTTCCTCTTCCCCGATGGGGAAGCTTTCCTGCAGGAGAATATTGCCGGTATCGATGTCGTGCTGTAATTTAAAAGTTGTGACACCTGTTTGTTTCTCCCCGTTGATCACTGCCCAGTTGATGGGCGCTGCGCCGCGGTACTGGGGCAGGAGGGATCCGTGCAGGTTGACGGTGCCCATAGGAGGCATATTCCATACGAGCTCGGGCAACATACGGAAAGCTACGACGATCTGCAGGTCTGCCTGAAGGGATTGTAATGCTTCCAGGAACTGCGGGTTCTTCAATTTTTCCGGCTGGAGGATGTTTAATCCTTTTTCCAGGGCGTATTTTTTGACGGCGCTGACGCTGAGCTGCATGCCTCGCCCGGCGGGTTTGTCCGGCGCTGTGATGACGGCCGCGACCGGATATCCTGCCTGCACGATTGCGTCGAGGGATGCGACAGCAAACTCGGGTGTTCCCATAAATACGATGCGCGGCCTTTCTTTTTTCTGCATATAATAAGTTTTTTTACGGATGGATCTGAAGCCGATCAGCCTCCGAAAAGGGGGATTGCATACGTGTTTTTTTAATTTAAAATCCTACCTTGCGGGTGTCCGCATTTCAGCGGAAGCGTAAAATTAACGGAAATATGCAGCAAGTTAAAGCGGGTGATACTGTAAAGGTACACTATCATGGTCGTCTTACGAATGGAGAGACCTTCGACTCTTCTGAAGGCCGCGCTCCCCTGGAGTTTGAAGTTGGTAGTGGAATGGTGATCAGGGGATTTGACGATGGAGTGATGGGAATGACGATCGGTCAGAAAAAGACTATCGAGATACCTGTGGATGACGCTTATGGCCCGAAAGACCCGGAAGCAATTATAGAGTTCCCCATCTCTAATTTTCCTCCCGGAATGACGCCGGAGGTGGGTATGCAGCTTGCCATGTCGGATCAGAACGGCAGGCAGATACCTGTAACTATTGTGGACGTTAAGCCGGATATTGTCGTCCTGGACGCGAATCATCAACTGGCAGGTCAGGATCTTATATTCGACCTGGAACTGGTGGAGATCGTCGGCGGGGGCACCCGCATCATCATGCCGTAACCCGGACGTTATATTTTCTTTCAAAAGCCATGGTCAATATCAGGATGGCGATGAGGGAGAGGCCTGTATTGAGTACGGAGCCTTCCAGCCCGAAATCGCCGCCGGTGATCAGCCAATCGCCTTTCATCTCTGTCTGTAACAGGGTGGGCATGCTGAGGCCGCTGACATGCGAGCCCAATAAGGGTCCCTGAAAGAAATTCCAGCTAAGGTGAAGGAAGAGGGAGAACCACAGGTTGCGGGTATAGATGTAGTTTATCCCCAGTAAAACTCCGGCCAGGAAAAGGTTGGCGAATGCCAGCACATTGATGCCCGGGCCGCTGAAATGAAAGAGGGCAAAGCAAAGCGCCGAGAGGAGCAGGGCTATCCATTTACCTGCGGCCTTTCCTTCGAATGATTCCAACAGATTGCTCAGCACATAGCCCCGGAATACCAGCTCTTCGCTGAATGCGATGAGCACTACCATGCCCAGGGAAATGAATAGGGTTGTGGAGTCGGGTGTGATGTCCACCCACTGCAGGTGCCCGGTGAGCATCAATAAGAGGGAGAGGAGGCCCAGCAGCGCCGGTCCCACAAAAAAGCCTATTACGGACTCCTGCCCATATCCATCCGGCTTTAACCCCAAGCTGGCCAGGCTGCGGCGGTCGATGAATGTGCGAAACAGCCACACGGTGATAAGCGAGACGACAAATTCCAGCAGGACCATCATCCAGAGGTTCGACCCCTGCAGGGTACCGGTGAGGAACTGCATGGGATTGGCCTTCAGCTGATCCATATTGCCCGCGACTAAACCTGTCAGGGCAGAAAGGAGGATCACCAGGGTGACCACGATAAAAGCCAGCCCGAAAAGGACCACCCGCAGCCAGCCTTGTTTTATCCTTGGATTTTTTATAGTTTGATCGGTCATAGTCATTACATTCGTTTTGTAATTTACAAACATGTTTGAACACCACCTATTCACCGTAGCGGAAAGATTTACCCGCTATGTACAGATCGATACGCAAAGCGACCCCCAATCCAGGAGCTATCCCTCGACAGAAAAACAGAAAGACCTGGGCAGGCTGCTGGTGCAGGAACTTCAGGAAATGGGCATTACTGATGCCGCCCTGGATGAATACGGCTATGTGTACGCTACCATCCCTGCCAATACCACCCGGCAGGTGCCTGTGATCTGCTTTTGTGCGCACATGGACACCGCTCCGGATTGCAGTGGGAAAGGTGTCAAGCCTATACTGCACAAGGCGTATGACGGTGGAGAGATCGTATTGCCGGATGACCCGTCCATCGTCATCTCCCCCAGGGATCATCCCTATTTGCTGGAAAAAAATGGTGAGGACCTGATCACGGCCTCCGGAGCTACATTACTGGGTGCAGACGATAAGGCGGGGGTAGCCGTCATCATGGATATGGCGCAATACCTGCTGCAGCATCCGGAATATAATCATGGCAAGATCCGGCTGTTGTTCACCCCGGATGAAGAGATCGGACGGGGTGTGGATAAGGTCGATCTGCAGCGGTTAGGCGCCGACTTTGGCTATACACTGGACGCGGGGGAAAGGGGTACATTCGAGGATGAGACTTTCTCGGCCGACGGGGTCAAGGTCACTTTTTATGGCGTAAGCGCCCACCCGGGCTATGCGCGGGGGAAAATGATCAATGCGCTGAAGCTGGCCGCTTATTTTTTGGATTCCCTGCCAAAGGATGAATGGTCACCGGAGACGACCGAGGGACGTTATGGTTTTGTTCACCCGGTGAGGATGGAAGGGCTGGCGGAAAAAGCGGTGGTGGAGTTTATTATCCGCGATTTTGTTACGCCCCGGCTGGGGGCTTATGAGGAGCATTTACGCGGGCTTGTGGAAGACGCTGTACGGGCTTTTCCGGGTGCGCGTGCGGATTTTGAGATATACGAACAGTACAGGAATATGAAGGAGGTGCTGGACCAGCACCCGCAGGTGTCGGAATATGCGATGGAGGCTATCGGGCGGGCGGGTATTGTTGCGCGAAAGTGCAGCGCGAGGGGCGGCACGGATGGATCAAGACTGTCGTTCATGGGGTTGCCTTGCCCGAATATCTTTACGGGAGAGATGGCTTTTCATGGGAAGCAGGAATTTGTAAGTGTGCAGGATATGGAGAAGGCTGTTCAGGCGATTGTGCATTTGGCTATGGTGTGGGAGGAGAGGAGTTAGCGCCTCTGCGAAACTATATGCCGCACGATCATTTCCGCATGAATACGTGAGTTCTCGATGAACCACACATGCGTATTCATACCACCGCAAACCACACCAGCGAGATAAAGATTCTTCACATTGGTCTCCATCGTCAGCGGATCATAGAATGGTAACAGGTTCTCATCCTCGGAGAGCCGGACCCCGATCTGGCGGAGAAATTCGAAATTTGGCTGATAGCCGGTTAAGGCGATGACATAGTCATTGGGAATGGTCTCGACGCCATCGGGAGTGAGAATGTCTACTTCTGCCGCGCGTATGGCCTGGAGTGAGGAATGGGTATAGGCTTTGATGCTGCCTTCCTTTATCCGGTTTTCAATATCGGGCTTGACCCAATACTTGACCCGACGGCCGATGCCTTCGCCGCGGATGACCATGGTCACTTCCGCACCTTTGCGCCAGGTCTCCAGGGCCGCATCCACGGCGGAATTGCTCGCTCCTACCACAATGACCTTCTGCATGGCATAGAAATGGGGGTCCTTATAGTAATGGACAACTTTAGGGAGGTCTTCACCGGGTATATTCAACAGGACCGGCAGGTCATAAAAGCCGGTGGCGATGATGATATGGCTGGCGGAATAGGCCCGGCGGGAGCTGGTGATCTCGAATTTCCCGTTGATGGGGCGGATGGACAATACCTTTTCCTGGAGCTGAAGGTTCAGCTGATGGGATACGGCCACACGACGATAGTATTCCAGGGCTTCGGCACGGACGGGCTTGACATTATTACTGACGAAGGGAATACCTCCTATCTCTATGCGCTCTGACGTGGAAAAAAAGGTCATATTGGCCGGGTAATTGTACAGGGAGTTGACCAGGCAGCCTTTTTCCAGGATGAGATAGGACAGGCCGGCGCGTTGGGCTTCCAGGCCGCAGGCGATGCCGATGGGACCTCCACCGACGATGATGATGTCGTAGTTTGTGCTCATGGTTGTTTTCCGCGGCGTAAAGGTAAGACTTTGCCGGAGAGGATGATTTATGTACATTCACCCCCAAAAACCTCCCATATGGACGCCCTTTACCACTATTGGTGGATCATTATTGTCATAGCATTTGTCTTCAGCGGCCTCGTCACGGTTAACCAGGGGTATATAAATGTCCTTACCATGTTCGGCAAGTACCAGCGGATATTGAAGCCGGGATTGAATTTTAAGATACCTTTCCTGGAACAGATCTACAAGCGCATCTCTATCCAGAACCGGAGCGTGGAATTGGAATTCCAGGCCGTTACGGCGGATCAGGCGAATGTCTACTTTAAGAGCATGCTGCTGTATGCGGTGCAGAATGCCGATGAGGAGACCATCAAAAGAGTAGCATTCAAGTTCATCAGTGACCGGGACCTTATGCAGGCGCTTACCCGTACCATCGAGGGCAGCATCCGGTCTTTTGTGGCTACGAAGCGTCAGGCGGAGATCCTGGGATTGCGCAAGGAGATCGTCGAGTTCGTCAAGGACCAGATCGACCATTCGCTGGAAGAGTGGGGCTATCACCTGCTGGACCTCCAGATCAACGATATCACGTTCGACCAGGCCATCATCGACAGTATGAGCAAGGTGGTTGCCAGTAATAACCTGAAGGCGGCTGCTGAGAATGAAGGACAGGCCTTACTGATCACCAAGACCAAGGCTGCGGAGGCGGAAGGGAATGCGATCAAGATATCGGCCGAAGCGGAAAAAGAAGCCGCCCGTCTGCGCGGGCAGGGTGTGGCGTTGTTCCGCCAGGAAGTGGCGCACGGTATGAGCGAAGCTGCCGAGGAGATGAAACGGGCTAACCTGGACACTAATGTGATCCTTTTCAGTATGTGGACGGAGGCTATCAAGAATTTTGCGGAGCTTGGGAAGGGGAATATCATTTTCCTGGACGGCAGCAGCGAAGGAATGCAGAATACCATGAAACAGATACAGGCGCTCATGGTGAAGCAGGGACAGTAGCGGGCCGCCAGAGGCTGCATATTGGCATAACTTTAGCATTTTGTTAAAAAATAGGGTAGAGCCAGTAGCGTTATAGGGGTGAAATCGCATATTTTTACCAAAATCATATAGTTGATGAACATATTTTTTCTACAGGTTTTGATAGATTCCGCAAAGGTCAAGGACAGTCTGGCGAAAGCGGCGGCGATGTTAACTCCTCAGAAAGAGAATTTATGGGATACGCTCAGCAAGGGGGGAGTACTGATGATACCCCTGGCCCTGTTGCTGGTGATTGCCATTTTCGTCTTTATCGAACGGTATATTGCCATCAAAAAAGCGTCCAAGCTGGACGATAACTTTATGAGCATTATCCGGGACCATATTATCACCGGCAACCTGACGGCGGCCCGGAGCCTGGCGAAAAATACGCCGACGGCTGTGGCAAGGCTCATCGACAAAGGCCTGCAGCGGGTGGGGAAGGAAATAGCTGCCATCGAGCGCAGCATGGAGAATGTGGCCAAGCTGGAGCTATATAAGATGGAAAAGAATGTGTCCATCCTTTCGGTGGTGGGATATATTGCGCCTTTGTTCGGCTTCCTCGGAACGATCTTCGGGATGTTCCAGCTGTTCTATAGCATTGCGTCCACCGGGGAATACAGCATTTCCAATATTGCCGGAGGTATCTATGTAAAGATGATCTCCTCAGCTTCAGGTCTGATCATCGGTATCATAGCCTATATCGGCTATCGCTATCTGAACTCGCAGATCGATAAGACCACCCACAAGATGGAGGCAGCCGCCAACGAGTTCATCGATGTTTTACAGGAACCGACAAGATAAGTAAATGAATTTAAGACGACGATATAAGGAAGACGCGGAAGTGCACACAGGACCTTTGAATGATATTCTGTTCATCCTGCTGCTGTTCTTTCTCATCGTATCTACGCTGGCGAATCCCAACGTGGTGAAGCTTTCCCAGCCTAAATCCAAGAGCGATACCAAAGCAAAACAGACGGTGGTGGTCTCCATCGATGCGAATAAACAATTTTATGTAGGCACGACCAAGGTCACGATCGATGAACTTAAGCTGAAGCTGCAGCCTTTCCTGGCGAAGGAAACGGAGCAGCCTTCCATCGTGATCAATGCGGATAAGACAGTGCCTATTGAAGATATTGTAGCCGTCATGCGGGTGGCCCGTGATCTGGGCGCACGCACTGTGCTGGCTGTGGATAAGAATGGAGTAAAATGAAATGAGCCCGAACGAAGAAAAAATATGGAGATCCATACAAAAGAGGGACGGTCAGGCATTTGAAATCTACTACAAGGAACATTACAAATTTTTTCTCCTCGCTGCTTGCAACTACCTCAAAGATCCCGGCCTGTCGCAGGAGATCGTCAACGATGTGTTTATCAGGCTTTGGGAGGATGCAGGAACCCTCCGCATCCAGTCTTCCCTGAAAGCCTATATCTACCGGGCTGTAGTCAACAGGAGCCTCAATGAACTGGACAAAAATAAAAGGGAGCGGAAACATCAGGCTGAATTGAGCCGCAGGCCGGAAGAGACCTTCGAATTAAAGGGAATGGAGGAAAACGAGCTAAAGGTCAGGCTGTACAAGGCGATTGACCAATTGCCGGAGCAATGCCTGAAGGTGTTCAGGATGAGCCGTTTTGAAGAATTAAAGCAGCAGGAGATCGCTGACCGGCTGGGCATTTCCATCAAAACCGTCAAGAACCACATAACGCACGCTTTGAAACAGCTGAACCGGGTCCTGGTCGACTGGAATTCACTGCCCGTGTGGATCGTGATGATAAAATATTTTTTTTGGCACTTTAACTAGGTCCCTGGTCAGTTTTTTTTGTCTTATTACAGAAACTATGGATTCGCAGTCTACATATGATGATCTTCCCTGGGAGCTGATAGCATCGGCTTTGCAGGGGCAGCTGTCACCGGAAGAGGACCTTCGTTTTCGGCAATGGCTGGCTGCTTCCGAAAGCAACAGGGATAAATACGATCAGCTGCTGCGGGTCTGGAAGGATGGAATGGGCGATTATGCCTTTTACCAGGAAGCGAATGAGGGCAAGGCATGGGAAGCGCTGCGGGGAAAAATGGGGGATAAGGGCAGCACGGAGGATCGGGATAAAATGGGAGAGAATAGAATAGGAGAAGATAAAATAGGAGAGGATAGAAAAGGAAAGAATGGAAATGGGGTGATATCGATCAGAGGATGGATGGCGGTGGCGGCTGCTGCAGCACTTCTATTGGTAGCCGGGGCCGGCTGGTGGTATATGTCCGGAAGGGGCGCCATTCAGTATGAGACGGCCAATGAACAGAAAAAAATATCCCTGCCGGATGGCTCGACAGTGGTCTTAAACCCGCAAACCCATATTCAGCTCGCCCGAAACTACAATACAGGCGCAAGGACGGTGATATTGACCAGGGGCCAGGCCCATTTTGAAGTATTGCACCAGGTGCAAAGGCCGTTTGTGGTGGACATGGATGCCGCCAGCATTAAGGACATAGGTACAAGCTTTACCGTGGAAAAAACAAAGGACAGTATAAAGGTTGCGGTGTCTGAAGGTAAGATCGCCTTTATTAAAAAAGAGAACGGGGAGTCCCGGGAAATATCGGCAGGCGGCGCCATTTGTTTGTACACGGGGCAATATCGTTCGGGGGAAATAAGGGCAACGGATCCGGCTGTCAGCAGGACGGATTCCCTGCGATTTGACAATGCCCCCTTATCGGAGGTGATCACCGCACTGCAGAAGCTATCCGGCAAAAAGATCCGGCTGAGCGATCCCCTGATGGGGCAAAAAAGACTGACAGTCCATTTAGGCGGAGAATCCTTTGATGATGCCTTAAAGATCATTTGCGCTTCATTGAACCTGGAAAATACAGGTGCGAACGGGGAGTATATTTTAAAGAGCAGGGACACTACTCACAATTAAAGAATATACTCATATATAATATCTTTTCTCTTATTTGCGTTTACGTAGCTTTGCCGACGTAAACTACCCGTTTGAAATGAACCGGATAACTGCAGCATATCCTGACAAAAGGCCGCGCATGGTCCCGGTGCTGCTGTTCTTCCTTTCTTTTTTTCTCCTTCAGTCATCCATCGCCCAGGAAAAAGACATTTCAGGCATTCTTATTACCATCGATATAAAAGACCAGCCGTTCCAGCAGGCATTAGCTGTCATCGAATCACGGATCCCTTTCAGGTTTGCCTACAGCACCGACCTGGCCCTCCGGCAGAAAAATATATCGGTAACGGCCGCCGGAATGCCCTTACCCGATCTTTTAGTGACCATCTTCCGGGGGACTTCGCTGACCTATCATGTCATTGGCCACCAGATCGTCGTGCAGGATATTCCCTTTCAGTCCAGGATCACCCTCAGCGGCTATATAAAGGACTCCCGGACGGGGGAATCGCTGATTGGCGCCAGTATCTATGCCCCGGCTACAGGAACGGGTATTTTGTCCAACAATTATGGATTTTACTCCATCACCGTTCCTGCTGTGGACACGATGGACCTGGAGATCTCCTATGTAGGCTATAAAAGCCTGCTCAGGCGGGTGAACGCACGTGAAAACCTTATGCTTTCTTTTGAGCTGGAGGTCAATTATGAAAAGGAAGAGAGCAATAAGCTGATCATCGTCAAAGACAAGCGAGAGGACAATGTAAAGAAGAACCAATCCGCGCTGATCGACTTATCGACGGATATGATCGTTGCCACCCCTTCGGTGAATGGCAGCGGCGACCTGATCGGCTCCCTGGAGATGCTGCCTGGCGTACAGGCGGGGATAGACGGGACGCCGGGATATTTCGTCAGAGGTGGAAATGCAGGGCAGAACCTGATCCTGCTGGATGACGCCACCTTATATAACCCCAGTCATATATTCGGGCTGGTAGGTGTTTTTAATCCGCCGGCTATCAAGCATGCCAGCCTGATGAAAGGAGGTTTTCCCGCCTCCTATGGCGATCATGTGAGCTCGGTGCTGGATGTCGCCATGAAGGACGGAAGCACTCAGCAATCCGGCGGGTCCATCCAAATGGGCAGCATATCATCCGGCGCAACCCTTTACGGTCCCTTGCAAACCGGCAAATCGTCCTTTCTTATTTCCGCCCGGAGAAGTGCGACAGATATATTACTCCAACCGTTCCTTCATAAGAATTATTTCAGCAATTATTATTTCTATGATGTGAATGCCAAGCTGAACTTTCAGCTGTCTCCGAAAGACCGCCTTTATTTAAGTTTTTACAACGGGAGGGACAACAATACTTATTCCAGGGATTCCGCGGATGTAGCGGGGATCGATTATTCGATGCATTTCGGCAACACCGCCTTCACGATGCGATGGAACCATCAGTATTCGGGGAAACTTTTTTCCAATACCTCCCTGGAATACAATAAGTATCATCAGTGGCTATCCGCCACCCAGCAAGGTTATTTTGCAGAATTGTATTCCGGGATCAGGGATATACATGCAAAAACAGACTTTTCCTGGTATCTCTCAACTGCGCACAAAATAAACGGGGGCGCTGACTATCTATATCAGACGCTTTATCCGGCAACGTTGTCAGGAAAAGTTGCTTCCCAGGATTCTTCCGGCGCCATCGTTCCCTCAGGCATACCCCCGAAAACAGCCTCCCGGCTGGCCCTTTATGCCAGCGACGATATAAAAATAGGCAGGCGATTGCAGGCGTACATCGGGGTCAGGGCCCCTTTTTATTATAAACCCGGTGTGCAATACTTTACGCTTGAGCCGCGGCTTTCCCTGTTGTATATGATCGATCCGGCTACGAGCGTGAAGATCTCCTATGCCAGCATGCACCAGTATATTCACCTGGTGCAAAGCTACAATGCCTCGTTCCCCGCGGAAATATGGATCGGCAGCAGTAATCTTGTGCGGCCACAGGCGTCCCGGGATGTTTCAGCCGGGCTATATAAAAATTTTTCAGAGAATATTTTTCAGACCAGCCTGGAATTTTATTACAGGCGCATGGACAATCAGATATTATTCGGAGGAGGAGGGGACAGCGCTGCCATTGACAATACGATAGAACGCCAGCTGGTTTTCGGGAAAGCCTGGAGCTATGGCGCCGAATTGTTTCTCCGGAAGAACAGGGGTAAATGGACGGGATGGCTGGCTTATACCCTGGCATACGCCTACCAGCATTTTGATTCACTGAACGAGAGCCATACATTCCCTTTTGCCTACGACAGGAGGCATATGCTGGATATTTCATCCGCCTATGCCATTACGGACCACTGGAAGATCGCAGCCAATTTCTTTATCGCCAGCGGCCGGGCATTTTCGCTGAGTCCCGATTCGACCTATATCCCCGGACCCAGTCCTTTATATAACCCTGGCAGGGGAAGGGGGCGGGGAAGAGGTCAGGGCCAGGGTCAAGGTCAGGGTCAGGGTCAGGGCCTTGGCACATGGGACATCATCGCCAATAATTACAGGCTAAGCCCTTATAACCGGCTGGACCTGAGCATACACTATATGAAAAGCAGGAATACGGGCAAGAGGATACTGGAGACGGAATGGATATTTTCCGTGTATAATGTCTATGCCCGTCAAAATAATTCATTTGTATACCGGACGATCGACCCGGCAACCAGAAAGGTAGTTGCGAGGGAGCTTCCTTTAATTCCTGTTATTCCCAGTGTTACATATAGTTTAAAATTTTAATTCAAGAAAACCTCAGCTTCTTATAGGACCAGGGTGCGTTTTTTCTGTCTTGTATGGGAAGACCGGGAACCTATGCCTTGGAAGGCTGGTTTCCGGGAAAAAATCAATACTCATGAAAAAATCAACAGCAAGGCTTTATGCATTGTTCTTAGCAGCTTTAATAGCTGGCGCCTTTATCTTTATCTCCTGCAATAAAAGCAGCAGCGGCACGGGCCATCTGGAAGTAAGACTGACAGATGACCCTTCGGCATATGATGCCGTCTACATCGATGTCCAGAAAGTAGAGGTCAATGTTTCCTCCGATGCAGAGACGAATTCGGGATGGCAGACACTCTCTATACTTCACCCTGGTATTTACAACCTGCTTGATTTTAGAAATGGCATTGACACGGTGCTGGCAGCCGCGGACCTTCCCGCGGGAAAGCTGTCCCAGATGCGCCTGGTCCTTGGCAACAACAACTCGGTTGTAATAAACGGCCAATCGTATCCCCTGGCAACTCCTTCGGCACAACAATCGGGATTAAAATTCAATATACACGCAACATTGACCGGGGGCATCGTCTATCGCCTCTGGATTGATTTTGATGCCAGCCGCTCCATTGTAACGACGGGCAGCGGCGGATACTCGTTGAAGCCCGTGATCCGGACTTATACCGAGGCGATCGGAGGCAGTATCAAGGGATATGTCCATCCTGCGGGGATCAAACCACAGGTATGGGCTGTACAGGGTACTGATTCCCTGCTGGCATTGCCGGATTCGGCCACCGGCTATTATTTCATTGGCGGCGTGAATGCCGGCGCCTGGAACTTGTCGTTCCATGCGCAGGACCTCACCTATGCAGACACTGCTTTTGCGGTGACAGTAAGTACAGGTGTAGTGACCGATGCAGGAACGGTGACCTTGCAAAAGAAGTAAGCCCGTTTTTAGATCCGACTGATCCGGGCACGAATGTTTTCATTTGTTGCCCGGATCTATCCTGTGAAAAAGTAGATGATGTGCTGAACAGATCAACGCATTAAATCCGTGCTTATGAAATACACTTTTACCCTCTTCCTGCTTGCGGTGAGTTCGCTCACCTTGCCGGCATTTTCCCAATTGAACAATGGCGGCCTCAACGCTGGTTTCGGCGTTGACGCAGATACCCGCGCCAACTATATGAAATATGGTATGACGATGGGATCGGTCATCAGTGATGACTGGTTTTCTCCCTCTCTTTCCGGCAATAACGTGATCGATACTTCAAATGCAGCTTATTATCTGTCGTTACTGCAGGGAGGCGCCAATATGGGGTTCAATAAGAGGATGTCCGCGCTCCTGTATGCCAGGGTGAGCGGGAAGCTATGGCTGGATGCTGTATATGGCAGGGATTACCTTGCAACAAACCCTTTGACGGATTCAACCGCCTTTACCATTGCCTGCAAGAACGGCGATAACCCCAGTGTCTGGGTGGGCGGAAGCACTAATTTCCCGGACAAGAACGATCTCGTGGATGCTTTTGCACATATGCGCAGGGATGGCACCAGCGTTTATGATTCATTATGGCTTTTCACCGGGGTATCCACTGTCGGCGTTTCCGGATCGAGATACTTCGATATAGAGCTTTACAAAAAGAATTTCAGCTACAACGGCACCACCGGAAGTTTTTCCAGCGCGGGGACGGAGGCCGGTCACACGCAATGGCTCTTCGACGCCAGCGGGAACATTACACAAACAGGGGACCTGATCCTTGCCGTCAACTATTCTCCTGGTGCTCCCCCGGTAGTGGATGTACGCATTTGGGTCAGCAGCACAACTTTCACCACTGTTACGCCCGCTTACTTCAAATTTGGCGCGAGCTTCGATGGCGCCAGCGCATCTCCTGCTTATGGCTATGCATCCATCTTATCCAAGACCGGCGCCACGAACTTTGGTTCCGGTATTGCAAATTATTCCGCCACCGCCACACAAGACACGACCTATGCCACGCCCTGGGGAACAGAACTTTCCACCAAGAACTGGGGGACGCAATACCAGACCTTACAGCTTATTGAAATGGGATTGAACCTGACCAGGATCGGGGTGGACCCGGCATTGTATACGGCATCCGGATTAAGCCCCTGTCAACCCTTATTTTCTGATATATTTTTCAAATCCCGGTCGTCCAATTCCTTTACTTCCAATATGCAGGATTTCATTGTACCGCTGGTTTTCGTACAGACGCCAGTTATGGATTATTCTTTGAAACCTGATACCCTGCGGTGCAATCGTACGGTGGGCACCATTCAGATCACCAATAACACCACGGCGGGGTATTATACCTGGCAGACCGCCAACGGAGCTATTTCCGGCGCGAACACGGACAGCTCGCAGATCAATATCACCAAACCCGGTACCTATATCGTGTCAGCTTCTCCAGCCTCGGGCTGCCCTGCCACGAGGAAAGACACCGTGGTCATACCGATAGATACTTTCCCTCCGAAGGCTTCTATTGCCGTATCGCTGATGGGTAGTTTTTCTTACCTCCAGCTGTATGGAGGCGATGTCGCCGGCAGCAATTATTCCACTCCTTTCGGCGGATCGCAGGGATTATTATGGGACTGGAGCGGCCCCAATGCATTTTCTTCCACTATCCAGAATCCCAGGACCGCAGATACGACATCGGCATGGGGCGACTACCAGTTGATCGTCACTGAAAAAAGGAATGGCTGTAAGGATACGGCTGTAAAAAATATCAGTATCGCTGAGTTTATTGTGCTTTTGAACAATAGCCTGCCTGTGCGGGGCGTCTACAGCGATCATTCGATCATCCTGACCTGGGAGGATGGCAACGAAGAGCTGGCCAGGTTCTATGAGATTGACAAATACACCGGGAATAACGGATACAAGCCGATCGGCATCCTGTCGAACAGTAGCGGGACAGGCAATGTGGCCTCGGGGTCTTTTTCTTTCACGGACGAACATCCTGCGCCCGGTGATAATTTATACCGGATCAAGGCTATTGGCAACAACGGGCTGGTGTATTATTCACCTGTTGTCTCCGTGGCCGCGGATGCAGCCGGACTACAAAGCATTTACCTGGCAGGAAATTCTTCCGGGTCCGGAGGAATGAACCTGTTCGTCAATGCCGGTGCGGATTTCAAGGCAACTATTGTCATGTATAGCATTGCGGGGCAGACTTTGCAGGAGAAAAATGTGCAGCTTGCCAAGGGCCTGAATACGATCGGGCTTCCTGTTGTAAATGCACAGCCCGGGAGCGTACAGGTGATGGCATTATTGATCAATGGACGGATAGCATATTCGCAAAAAATAAAGTTCTGATCCCGGCAGGAAAGATCAGAACTCGATATGGGCCCTTGCTGAAAATACATGTACGGGACCTCTGTCCTGGTTGTAAGCGGGATGATCGACGAACTGGTAATCCAGGGTAGCGTAGAGATTATAGAACAGCCTGCATTGATAGAACACCTCTGCAATGTTCTCCCGGCCATAATGTGGCAGCTTGCCATCGCCGATCATGAACCCGTATCCACCGATGGCGAGAAAGTCGCGATGACCATCGGAAAGTCCATTGGACAATACGGCGACGCCGATGTTGTCCGCCGATCTCTTCCAGCTTTTACCATAGATCCGGATGCCGCCGCTGATGGTGTTGTCGATCTCCGCGAAAGCCCAGGAGGCATTCTTCCCATCATTCCAGCCCAGGCGGAAGAAGGCGTTGATGTCCTGGCTCAGTTCCTGCTCGGCGTTGATGCCCAAACCATATTTCTTACCATCGTATGCTTTGCCGTTGAGGACATCCAGGGTCGTGTCGGTACCGTTCTCTTTGGCGGCGATGACATCCTTATACCGGGGACCTTTGTTGACGTTGTAGAAGGCCAGCAGCCGGAGAACGCCTTTGTGCTGGTGCAGGGTATATCTTTTCTCCCATTCCAGGTTTTCGCTGCTGGTATACGTATAATGCCAGTCGAGCTCAGGACCGTTGGCGTATTTTGGTTCCAATGCAGTGCCCAGCCGCAGGGTCCAGCCCGGCCTGACGTATTCGGCCACGAAGCCGTAGGTATAGCCGCGAGTGTTGGCGGCATAATCATAGGCGCCATTGTTCATTAAGGCCCAGTTCATAAAGTCGGAACGGGGGTCGTGACTGACACTGCTGTTGTCGAAGAAGTCGCCCAGGGAAAATTTGCCGGCTGTCAGGGTCAGCCTGGAAGTGGAGACCCGTTCTTTTACCTGGTTGGCGTCATCGACGATGTCTTCATAATGATCTTTATCGAGGGAGATGTGCTGGCGAAGGAAGGCACGCGCCACATATACGGTCGGTTCCGGGTTGCCTATGCGGAATGTCTCGCCATTGGGGAAGCCTGCGATGCCCAGCGTGCTGCCGAAGCCTTTGCCGCCGGCCATCTCGGGGTTGAAATAAATGGCAGCTCCGTGCCAGAGGCGTCGTCCCAGGTAGGCGGTGGTGGTGACGGAATAGGCTCGTTCATGTGCAGGCGTCAGGCTGTTCTGTCCACTGTAGGGGGCGTGAAAGGTAGGATGTCCCTGTAGTATGCCGGTGAACTGAAGGTGATAGCTCCAGCCGGAATCTTCTAGCAGGGGATCTCCGTTCTGCGCCGACGTACGCAGGATCAGCAGGGAAAATGTTACGATAAGCAGGGTCGATGAAGAAAAGCGTCTTTTGAGCATAGCCTGTTGGATAAACAAGGCGCAAAACTATATCGGAAGGAGTAAGTGATGAAATATTTTAATGCTACCGTGTTGCTTTTACCATCCTGTTCTTCCCCTGCATGTCTTTTCTTACTGTAATTTCCCCGTAGCCGGCTCCTTTGAAGATACCTGCCACGAGGCTGGCCAGGTCTTCATGGATCTCTGCATATACGGCCCCTTGCATTGACAACCTTTCCATTCCCAGGCGGGCGATGGCCTGATAGAAAACGACGGGGTCCTCGTCCTTTACGAATAGGGCCAGGTGCGGCTCATGGTTGACAACATGGGGGGACATCGTAGATTTGTCTTTCAGGGGAATATAAGGAGGGTTGCTGACGATGAGATCGAGGGGGGGCAGATGTTCCCGCTGGCCGCTGTCCAGGATATCGAGCAACAGGAAGTCGACTTCGGCTCCCAGGGTGGTGGCATTGCGCCTGGCGACTGCCAGGGCATCGGCGCTGATATCACAGGCATGGACCAGGGAGGCGGGAATACGTTTTTTCAGGGAGATGGCGATGCATCCGCTGCCTGTGCCTACATCCAGGATCACGGGGGAAAGGGGTGCGGGCGCTGCAGCAGTGTCTGCTGTTACCCATTCCACGAGTTCTTCCGTCTCGGGACGGGGGATGAGAACATGTTCGTCCACATAGAATTTCATGCCGCAGAACCAGCTTTCCTGGAGGACATATTGTACGGGCTGGAGCTTTGAAAGCCCAAAGATATACTGGTGAAAGATATCCGTCTGAACGGGACTCAGCATAACGTCCTTGTTCAACAGGCGATCTATTTTTCTTTTGCCTGTAATATTCTCCAATACGAGGTCGCCGATCTGGGCGGCTTCCCTTTCGCCATAGAGGGGCGTTAAGCGGGAGAGTAATTCCCTTTGGGCCTGTGTGATATCCATACCTAAAAATAAGTAAATTTGCGGCTTGAATCTCCCGGAATTATACGTATATCGTTGTTTGGAGCTGGCCCGGCTGGGAAACGGCCATGTCGCCCCCAATCCCATGGTAGGCGCCGTGCTGGTATACGAGGATCGGATCATTGGAGAAGGCTACCATATGAAGTATGGCCAGGCGCATGCGGAGGTGAACTGTATTGCTGCCGTAAAAGATGAGGACAGGGAGCTTATCCCACAATCCACGATCTACGTATCACTGGAGCCCTGCGCTCATTTTGGCAAGACGCCGCCTTGTGCCGACCTGATCATCCGGGAGCGGATACCACGGGTGGTGGTGGGCTGTCGTGACCCTTTTCCCCTGGTGGACGGGAAAGGCATCGAAAAAATGAGGGCGGCTGGTATCTCCGTCGAAGTCGGGGTATTGGAGAAAGAATGTATGGAGCTGAACAGGCGCTTTTTCACCTTTAATACGCAGCACCGTCCTTATATCGTGCTGAAATGGGCGCAGAGCATGGATGGGAAAATGGGGGGTGGGGCCGGTGGACGGGTACTTATCTCCAATGAGTATACGAACCGGCTGGTGCACAAATGGCGGTCTGAAGAGGCCGCCATCCTGGTAGGAACGAATACGGCCTTGCTGGATGATCCGGCATTGACGGTGAGATTATGGAAGGGGCCGGACCCTATCCGGCTGGTGATCGATAAGGATCTCCGCCTGCCTGCGTCCCTCCGGCTTTTTGACGGGGAGGTGAGGACGGTGGTATTTAACCTGGAAAAGCATGAGGAGCAGGGGAACCTGCAGTATTATCAACTGGCGGAGGATAGCAGCCTGGTACAGCAGCTGGTGGTGGCCTTGCATCAACTGAAGATCCAGAGCGTGCTGGTAGAGGGTGGGGCGGCCCTGCTGCAATCTTTTATCGACGAGGGATATTGGGACGAGGCGCGCATCATAACAAACGAGACCTTACAGATCCCCCGTGGGTTGGCTTCGCCGATGTTACCGGGAGGACGGCTGGTTTCCCAGGAAAAGCTCTTTTCGGACGTAATCAGCTACTATAATAAGACATGACGGAACAAGATTTTTACTATACGATCGAAAAGGAAGCGACGGCGGAGTTCAAAGACAGGGGAAGCAAGTTCATCGGCTATGCATCACCGGTAAGCAGCGTGGAGGGTTTTAAGGAAAAGCTGAATGAAGTGAAGAAGCTGCATCCAAAGGCTACGCATCATTGCTTTGCTTACCGTCTTGGATTGGATGGCAATACTTACCGTGTCAGCGATGACGGAGAACCTTCCGGATCGGCAGGACGGCCCATATTGGGTCAGATAGACAGCAAGGAACTGGTGAATGTACTGGTGGTCGTGGTCCGTTATTTCGGTGGAACGCTGCTGGGCGTGCCGGGCCTGATCAATGCGTATAAGTCGGCTGCCGCCCTGGCATTGCAGACGACTCCCCTGGTGCAGCGGCAGGTGGAGCAGGAACTGATGGTGCAATTCGACTATACACAGCTGAACGAGATCATGCGTGTCGTAAAGCAGTACAATGGTCGTGTTATCAGCCAGGAAATGCAGCTATTCTGCAGTATGAAGCTGGCTGTTCCCAGGAATCGCTGTACAGAAATCAACTACATATTAAAGGAATTGCGTAACGTGGAAGTCTCGCTGGTCAAGGCCGCGGGGTGACACGCCTGGGATTAGGATAAAGTTTAATGAAAGCCTGTGTAAAGGACTTTTCTGGCGGAAGGTGTATGCAGTCCTGGCTTTTTTTCGTTTCTTACGGTAACTATTATCCGAAATCTAAAGAAAACCCTTATGCGCAAGCAACTCCTACTCCTGACCTTTCCCATTGTTTTTCTCTTTGTAATTTTTGCCTGCAATAAATACAAGGACTCGCCGCCACCTTCCTCCGGCAATGAATTGCCGGAAGAGAAAACCGTCACCGCCAGCCTGCAAGGCAAAGTGCTGGATGAGAATGGCGCACCGGTGGCCGGCGCTACTGTCACCAGTGGTGACGCCAGCACTTCTACGGATGAGCATGGCGTTTTCAATTTTTCCAGGATCAAACTATCTTCCCGATTTGGCTATGTAAAAGTGGTCAAGCAAGGCTATTTTGCCGGATCGCGCAGCATCCTGACTACCGCGGGAAGTGAGAACTTTGTTTCGATCAAGCTGATACCCAGGACTTCCAAAGGAAGTTTTTCGGCATCCAGCGGGGGCGTAGTCACCGTGCAGACGGGTAGTACAGTAACTTTTGACGGGGCTTCGATCGTGAATGCGGCTACGAATGCCGCGTACAATGGTACCGTCCATATATATGCGTCGTACCTGGACCCGACGGCCGCGGATGTTCCGGCCCGTATGCCAGGTGACCTGCGTGGTATTGGCGGGGATGGCAAAGAGACGATGCTGCAGTCCTTCGGGATGATGGTGGTAGAGCTTGAAGGCGATGGCGGCGAGAAGCTGCAGATCGCCGGCGGCAAAAAAGCGACCATTTCTATGCAGATCCCGGACGCGTTAAAAGGCAGCGCTCCTTCCACCATTCCTTTATGGTATTTCAATGACACCACCGGAAGATGGATCGAGCAGGGAGTGGCTACACGTAAAGGTGACCTGTATGTGGGTGAGACCACTCACTTTTCCTGGTGGAACTGCGATGCACCTGTAGGGACGGTGAGCTTTCATGTACAGCTGAAGGACGCGCATGGCAACCCGCTGGCGTATACCTATCTGCGGTTTACTTCTCCTACGCTGGGCACCCGTGGTGGTTTTACAACCGCCGATGGCTACGCGTCAGGGCTGATACCCAAGGGCCAGGTACTAAAGATGGAGGCGTTGAATAGCTGCGGTTCTGCTTATTTTGGGGTGAACATCGGACCTGCATTGGGTGACCAGGAACTTGGTACGTTGACAGTGACGGATGAGCGGGCCGTACTCACGCTGACGGGTACAGTGGTCAATTGCAATGGGGGGAACGTAGACAGCGGTTATGTACAAGCCATCGTGGATGGATTGCAATACCGTGCGAACGTTGTGAAAGGAGCGTTCTCCCTTGCGATGCCGCGATGTGGTTCGGAAGCTGCCGATGCTAAGTTAGTAGCGGGCGATTATAAGACATTGCAGCAGAGCAATACTATTACCTTACCGGTGACCACGGGCAGCATTGATGCGGGGAAGCTCAGCGCCTGCGGCAGCGATATCAATCAGTATTTCAATATTACGTTCAAGGGGCAGACCTATAATATGACGGTGAACCCTGACTCAGTCTGTTATGCTGAGGCTCCCATGGGGGATACCATCAGGCAATACGCCTTCTTGGTGGATGAGAGCTATAACAACTATGGCTTAACCTATATCTGGTGGATCCATGGGCAGGAGTTTAAAGGCGTCGGGACCTATCGGACATCCGGCTATATGACGATCAACGGCGTCTATTACACGCACCCCACGCTCGATGACAGCAGTCCGAAATGTACCATCAAAACATTTGGAGCTGTGAATGAATTTATTACAGGGACCGTTACCGGACAATTAAAGGATACGACGGGTACATGGTTCCCGCTGACCTGCGATTTCAAGGTGAAAAGAGTGCGTTAGGCATTGCAGGATATAAATAGCAATTTAGGTGTATATATAAAAGGGGAATGGTGTCGAAATAACCAGATTTCGCCATTCCCCTATACTTTTGGGTAGGATTTGATCGTTGTAATTCCTTATATCAAATCAATATCCCTTGAGAAACTACCGCCTGACCCTGATCCTCGCTGTATTAGCCTCATTTACGGCGTTTTATGCCTGTAATAAATATAAGGACACCCTGCCTCCCTCCAATGAATTACCTGAAGATAAGGTAGTAACTGCAAGTGTGCAGGGAAGGGTATTGGATGAGAAAGGTGTGCCTATGCAGGGGGTAACGGTTACAAGCGGAACGGCTTCGACTACCACGGATGTAAACGGCACATTCTTTTTTACAGATATCAGCCTGTATAGCCGATTTGGTTTTGTAAACGTGGCCAAACAGGGTTATTTCACAGGATCGAGAACCTTCGTTACGAGCACTTCCGCACTGAATTTTGTCGAGATCCATATGTTGCCGAGGACTTCGAGCGGGAGCTTTGATGCTTCGGCCGGAGGGACCGTTAACGTCTCAGGTGGACAATCGGTGGTCTTTACCGGGGGGACAATCGTCTATGCGGCTACCAACGCGGTATACAGTGGTAATGTAAATGTATATGCTACCTACCTGGATCCTACGGACAAGGCGACCCTTACGACTATGCCGGGAGATATGCGTGGTGTAATGACGGATAAAAAGGAAATGTCCTTTCGGAGCTATGGTATGATGAATGTGGAGATGGAGAGCGATGGTGGAGAAAAATTACAAATCGCGCCGGGTAAAACTGCCGATCTTTCTCTTGCCATACCTGCCGCACTGCAAGCTGGGGCGGCTGATACTATTCCGATGTGGCATTTCAACGACACGACCGGTAAATGGATGCAAGAGGGAAAAGCGGACAAAAAGGGCAATACCTATGTGGGGAAAGTGGGGCATTTTAGCTGGTGGAACGACGGTGGCTTTATTAATTCGGGCTGTATCTGGCTTACAATGCGATTTGTCGATCAGAATGGTAATCCATTGGCCAATACCAACGTTTATTTGTATATCAATCCCGATACGTATGCATGGAATTTGGGAATCACGGATTCTTCGGGAACGGTGAAAGAAATGATGCCGACAGGCACGATCTACCAGGCGAAGGTAACGGACAGGTGTGGGAAGATGATTGGGGGCGTAAATGTCGGCCCCTTATGGAGAGACGCGGATTGGGGAACCGTTACCGTAACAATGACAGAGCCGGTCTTAAGTTTGAGCGGCAATGTGGTGGATTGCTCCAACAGCCCCGTGGACATTGGATCTGTGAATGTATATATTGATAACTTAACGTATCGCGCCGCGGTCAGTAACGGGAAATTCTCATTGAACATTTTGCGTTGCAATGGTGCTTCCACGCAGGCTCAGATCATAGCGGTAGATAATGGGACATCTCAGCAAGGCAGTATGAATTCTTTTACTGTCAAGAGTGGTTCAGTCGATGTCGGTGACATTTCGGCATGTGGCGTCACCCTCAACGAGTTCATCAACGTGACCTTCAATGGGAATACCTATAGTTTTACCAATCCTCCCGACCAGTTCAGCTATTCTTCTCCCAGTTTTTTCGAAGCGACATCGACCAACCCCGATTATAAACTGGTCAGTTTTTATCTGTATAATAACCCCCTTTCAGGAACGGGGACGTACACGCCAATGCATTTTCTATTCTATGCCAGCGGAATTTCCGCAGGAGCCGGAGGAGCTCATCCGATGAATGTCAATGTATCTCAATTCGGCCCGGTGAATGGTTTTATAACAGGCACTCTCACGGGCGAGATCACGGACTCCACTGCCAACCAGGTATATCCATTGACCGGAAGCTTTAAGATCAAGCGGGCTAATTAAGCATCAAACCTGCTGCTGACCACCAGGTCCTTACTGCCGGAGGTGTACTTATAGAACCCTTCGCCGGATTTTACGCCCAGGTATCCGGCGGTGACCATATTGGTCAGCAGGGGGCAGGGGGCATATTTCGGGTTGCCGAAGCCATCGTGCAAAACTTTCAGGATAGAGTGGCAGACATCCAGCCCGATGAAGTCGGCCAGCTGTAAGGGTCCCATGGGGTGGGCCATTCCCAATTTCATTACCGTATCGATCTCCTGCACGCCTGCAACGCCTTCAAAGAGGCTGAAAATGGCTTCATTGATCATAGGCATCAGGATACGGTTGGCTATAAAACCGGGATAATCATTCACCACGCAGGGGATCTTTCCCAATTGTCCGGCAATGTCCACCATTTGGCGGGTGACCTCCTTGTCCGTTGCATAGCCGTTGATAATCTCTATAAGCTTCATTACAGGGACAGGGTTCATAAAATGCAGACCGATGACGGACTGGGGGCGCCGTGTAACGGAAGCGATCTTTGTAATGGAGATGGAGGAGGTATTGGAAGCCAACAGGCATCCTTCGGGGCAAAGCTGGTCCAGCTGGCGGAATATGGAGAGTTTTATCTCCAGGTTCTCTGTAGCTGCCTCGACGACCAATTCAGCATCTTTTACACCTTTTTCCAGCCCTGAATGGATGGTGATAGCCTGGAGGGTAGCGTTCTTACCTTCTTCGGTCAGCAGGCTTTTGGCCACTTGTCTGTCCAGGTTGCGTGAGATGGTCTGCAAGGCTTTGTCCAGCTGGGCGGCGTTGGTGTCTATAAGATTGACAATGAATCCGTTCTGGGCAAAAACGTGGGCAATGCCATTACCCATGGTGCCGGCGCCGACGACTGCAATTCTTTTTATCATATGGTTAGTTAGCTTGCTTGATGGCCAGGCTGCTGATGAAAGGGATCAATTGTTATTTCTGAAATCACCCCGTTTCCAGGCCTGGATGAAATCGGCCCAGGCGACGGGGTTGAAGATATTTTGCGGCGGCGCCTGTCCCTGGTAATAATACCGGGTGGCCTGTTGCGATAAATAGCGGCTGGCGGCTTCGCCTGCGCTGGCCGGAAGAGTACGCGCCAATATCCGCCGTTTGGCTGCGTCGGTATTCTGCCGGGCGATCTCGATATTGTCATCCGGAACCGGGGTATTGACGAAATCCCGTTCAAACTGCTCCCTTGTGGGCCTTGGTTTGATGATGGTGGCCGGCAGATACTGGGCGTCATTGACCATTAGCTGGATGATACTGTATTGATTACCATGGAAAGTATCGGGAATGTTGAGAAGGACGGGCTTATAGCCTATGCTGGTGAATTCGATCTGATCCCCTTTGAGCACTACGATCGAGAATACACCCTGGTCGCTGGAATAAGTGCCCTGGTTACGCCCTTTTACGATGATGCTTACAGCCGGAATGCCTTTAAGGCTGTCTGCCGTCATGACGACGCCATAGAGCTGAACCACTGAATCCTTGAGTTTGTCGAACTGCGCATGCACTGCAAAAGGTGCGGAAAGTAATAAAAAGTATAGTAAAAATTTTTTCATTCAGCGATCTTTTGGCGTCCGTACAGGGCCTTGTGACACAAGGATTTCAAAATTAAACTTTAAACCTTAAATAGTAAACAAAGTAAGGCCGTCATTGGTTAATTTTGTCTCAAATTAGAGTTTTTAACAAAATCTTGCGCATGACCCAGGAAAAAGTTTTAGCGGCTTTAAGTAACGTACAGGAACCTGATCTTGGGAAGGATATCGTTACGCTGAACATGGTGAAAGACGTGGAGATCGACGGGAATTATGTTTCATTTACGGTGGTGCTGACTACGCCTGCCTGCCCGATGAAGGATCATATTAAAAATGCCTGTATCAATGCAGTGCGGCTGCTGGTGAATAAAGAAGCTACCGTGAACGTAAAGTTCACTGCCAATACGAGCACGAACCGGAAGGATATACAATCTCAGTCCCCGTTGCCGAAAGTGAAGAATGTGATTGCCGTTGTCAGCGGCAAAGGCGGTGTTGGGAAGAGCACGGTGGCTGCCAATTTTGCTTTGGCCCTGGCCAGGGGAGGCGCTTCCGCGGGGTTGATGGATGCGGACATCTATGGGCCCAGCGTGCCTATCATGTTTGGCGTCAGAGGGGAGCGTCCCATGATGACGGGCGGCAAGGATGGCGGCAAGGGGATGATCGTGCCGCTGGAGAAATACGGCATCAGGCTGATGAGCATCGGGCTTTTGGTGGATGAAAAGAATGCAGTGGTATGGCGGGGGCCGATGGCCAGCAGCGCCATACGTCAATTTATAACCGATGTTGCGTGGGAAGAGCTGGATTACCTTGTGATCGATATGCCGCCGGGTACCGGGGATATTCACCTGACGTTGCTGCAGACGGCGCCGGTGACGGGCGTGATCGTTGTGACTACACCCCAGGATGTGGCTTTGGCGGATGCCAAAAAAGGGATTGCTATGTTTGGCCAGGCGCAATTGAAGATCCCGATCATCGGTCTTGTGGAGAACATGAGCTATTTCACACCGGCGGAATTACCCGAAAACAAATATTACATCTTCGGCAAGGATGGCGGAAAAAGACTGGCAGAAGAATATGATATTCCCTTTTTGGGACAGATCCCGCTCGTACAAAGCATACGCGAAGGAGGCGACTCGGGCGTGCCTATCATGATGAGCGAGGATGCCGTGACCAAAAAAGCGTTTTTCGATTTTGCCGGCAATGCGGCCCGCAGCATCGCGATGCTGAATGCAAATATGCGGTCCGAGCGGGTGGCGGAAGTGGTGGCGTAGCTGAGAAAGTAGTAATTTGCCGGCATGTACATACCCCGCAGATACGATGAAAAAGACAAGGAAAAGATCCATTCTTTTATACGGGAAAACTCCTTCGGGATCCTCATCAGCGTAAAGGACGGCGCCCCTGCCGGCACACATATTCCTCTCTTATTGGAGAAGGACGCGGAAGGCCGCGAGATCCTCATGGGACATATTTCCAGGGGCAACGAACAGAAGTATGCCCTGACAGATGGGGCAAAGGTGATGGTGATCTTTGCAGGGCCGCATGCCTATATTTCTCCCCGGTGGTATACGCAGATGACTGTTCCTACCTGGAATTATATTGCTGTGCATGTATATGGGACGGTGAAGATCGTGGAAGGGGACGAACTGCATGCGGCGCTTCGCAGGTTGATGGACCATTATGAGCATCCGATGCCGGCGCCGGTGAATGTTGAGGAGATACCGGAGAAAACGTATCAGGAAAATTTCCGGGGGATTGTAGGGTTTAAGATATACATTGACGAGATGCAGGCTGCCTATAAGCTCAGTCAGAACAGGGATGAGGAAAGCTATCACCGGGTGATCGGGGAATTGGAGAAGGGAGATGATGTGGCGAAGGGTGTGGCGGAGGAAATGAAGAAAAAAACTAATTTTGAGTAATGACACGCCAGGAACTAACGGAACAAATACGGAAAAAGCGCTCTTATCTATGTGTCGGGCTGGACACTGATCGTACAAAGATCCCACCTCATCTTCTTTCATTGGCAGACCCGGTCTTTGAATTCAATAAACAGATCATCGATGCTACGAAGGACTATTGTGTGGCATATAAGATCAATACGGCCTTTTACGAAGCTGATGGCGTGAAGGGTTGGGAAGCGATGGAACGGACGGTGAACTATATTTCAAAGGACCATTTCAGGATCGCAGATGCCAAGCGGGGGGATATCGGGAATACTTCTTCTCAATATGCGAAAGCATTTTTTGAAACCCTGTCTTTCGATGCAATTACGGTGGCGCCTTATATGGGCTCGGATAGTATACGGCCTTTCCTGGAATACAAGGACAAATGGACGATCCTGCTGGGATTGACTTCCAATGCGGGAGCGGCGGATTTTGAGCTGCAGCCTGCAGGGGAAGGGTTGCTGTATGAAAAAGTATTACGGACGGCGAGTGGATGGGGGAGTCCGGAGAACCTGATGTTTGTGGTGGGCGCTACGCAGCCGGAATGGTTTGACAATATTCGCCTGCTGACGCCGGATCATTTTTATCTTGTGCCGGGAGTAGGAACGCAGGGAGGGAGCTTGCGGGAGATCTCTGTGAAGGCGATGAACAAGGATGTAGGTTTGCTGGTCAATGTAGGACGGGATATTATTTTTGCGGGGAAAGGAACCGATTTTGCCGAGCTGGCCGGCGCTAAAGCGCGGGAGTATGCGAAGGAAATGGCAGCGTATTTGTAACGCTCCTATTAAAAGGCTGTTAAAAGTAATTGCAGGGTTACACTATTTAGGGTAAGCAGTATATCTTGTCGGAAACTCCTAACTTATGACACGTACAATCAAGACCCTTATCTTCTTTCTGCTGACCCTGGTTATATTCTCATCCTGTAAAAAGACGAATGCTCCAACAGACGGGCAACTGGTGGCCGCTAAGCTAAGATCAGTTTTGGGAAATCCAATAGGCAGACAAGTGTATGTCTATAGTGTTAGCACCGGTCAGGAGCTATATGCAGGCCCCATTGCAGACCTCGGAGCGGATGGGCAATTAACCATACAAGCCGCCACTGACGGAACACGTATTTTTAACCTGGAAACCCTGGTGTACTATACCGTCAGCAACACGGGTGTATTATTCCTGTATTTCTAAAGCTTTTTCGCTGAATTCATTCTCTGACTTCGAGATCACCAGCGTTGCCACGCCATTCCCGATGATATTCGTAATAGCGCGCGCTTCACTCATGAACTTGTCGACGGCCAGCAGAACGGCCAGGCCTTCTACGGGAATTTTTTGAATAGCGGTGAGCGTGGAGGCAAGTACGGTAAAGCCGCTGCCGGTGACGCCTGCCGCCCCTTTTGAAGTGACCATGAGTATACCGAGAATGGTGAGCATCTCTCCTGTGGTCAGCTGGACATTATATAATTGGGCCAGGAAAATGGCTGCCATGGAGAGGTAGATGGATGTACCGTCCAGGTTGAAGGAATAGCCGGTGGGAACGACGAGACCTACGACGGACCTGCTGCAGCCCATCTTTTCCAGCTTGTTCATCAGGGAGGGAAGGGCGGCCTCAGAAGAAGAGGTGCCGAGCACGATGAGGATCTCTTCTTTAATATTTTTCAGGTAGGTGAAAATGCTAAGCTTAAAGTAGCGGAGGATCAACCCCAGCACGACCACGATGAAAACGGCCATGGTGCCGTACATAGTCAACATCAGCTTGCCGAGGGGAATTAATGTTTTGATGCCATACTTCCCGATGGTGGAGGCCATGCCCCCGAATGCGCCCAGGGGCGCCAGCAGCATGACGATCTTTAAAAGCCAAAAGACCCACTGGGTAACCGGTTCCATGAACGCCAGGATCTTTTCCCGCCGCCGGCTGAGGCTTACTATTATGCCTACGAGGATGGCCAGAACAAGGACCTGCAGCGTAAGATTGGACAGGAAGAACTCGCCCCAATTAATATGTGCTGCGCTTTTGCTGGTGTATTTTGATGCATCCTGGATAGGCAGTCCGCTTTTATCTATTTTACCCGGCTGGATGAACAGCGCCAGCAGGATACCGATGGCCAGGGAAATGGTGGTAATAACTTCAAAATACAGGAGGGATTTGATCCCGATACGCCCTACTTTCTTCAGGTTGCTCATGCCGCTGATGCCGGGAACAATGGTAAAGAAGATGACGAAGGGTATGAAGACCTTAATAATGGCGATGAACCAGTCTCCCATCCATTTGGTCCCAACGGCTGTGGCCGGGTAAAAATATCCCAGCAGCACGGCGCCTACCAGAGCAACGGCCACCAGCAATGTAAGATGAGCGGTGAAGTGAAGCCGTGGAGGTTTCCGCACAACGAGTGTATTCATGAGACTTACTGAAAATTGGCTAATATATGATAAAACCTGTGGACATCCTCAAAGGAATTATACAGGGGGGCGGGGGCTACCCTGACGACTCCCGGCTCGCGATAATCGACGATGATGCCGGCCGCGATCATTTTCTCATGAATAGCCTTGCCATGCTCCTTAAAATAGAGGGATAGCTGGGCGCCTCTTTTTGCCGGATCGATGGGGGTGATGATGTCAAAGCGGATATTGGTCAGCTGTTGCAGCAGAAAGGAGAGATAAGCTGTCAGCCTCATGCTCTTGGTTCTTAGCCTTTCCATCCCTGCCTCTTCGAATAGCCGGAGCGAAGCTTTGAGGGCTACCATATTAAAGACCTGGGAGGTGCTCATGTTCCATCCGGCGGCATTGGGTTTGGGGACGAACCCTTTTTCCATTTTAAAACGGGTGGCCTCATCGTTTCCCCACCAGCCGCCCAGCCGGAGGTGCTCCCTGTTACGGGCAAACCGTTCATGCACATAAGCGCCACCGACTGCGCCCGGACCGCCATTCAGATACTTGTAGGAGCACCATACGGCGAAGTCTACGTCCCAGTCATGCAATTGCAGCGGAACATTGCCGACAGCGTGGGCCAGGTCGAATCCTGCGAGGGCCCCCACTTTATGTGCGGCTGCGGTAATGCCGCCGATATCGAATAGCTGGCCGGTGTAGTAATTGATGCCGCCGAATAACACGAGGGCGAGGGAATCACCGTGCTGGTGAATGGCGGCGAGGATATCTTCTTCCCTGATAAGTCTTTCGCCTTCGCGGGGACCGATCTCTACTATGGCATTGTCCGGATCAAGGCCATGCCATTTCGCCTGTGTTTCCAGCGCATATTGATCGGAGGGGAAGGCGCCGGCTTCCATGATGATCTTATAACGTGCGGCGCCGGGCCTGTAAAAAGATAAGAGGAGCAGGTGCAGGTTGACGGTGAGGGCATTCATAACGGTGAGCTCCATCTCCTGTGCACCGGTGAGCTTTGACAGCGTGGGTTTGAAAGGTTCCTGGTAAGTCAGCCAGGGGTTTTTGGCCTGCATATAGCCGCCTACGCCCAGGTCCTGCCAGTCTTTCAGTTCCTGTTGGATGGCGGGCGCTACGTCCCTTGGCTGCAAGCCCAGTGAGTTGCCGCAGAAATAGATAGCGTCTTTTTGAGCTGCAAGCGGTTTGCGGGGAAAATAAAACCGGGAGCGAAAGCTTTGCAGCTCATCCTCCCGGTCTTGTCGTTGTGCAAATTCCAACGTCGTATCGAATGGTTCCTGCATGTTATGACTTTCATGCAAGATAAGGCCCTTAGGTGGTTTTCTCGTCGTCGTCTTTATCCTCGTCTTTGTCCTCCTTGTCCTTGTCTTTTTTGTCTTTGTCCTTATCCTTACTGCCTGTTGTTGCACCCGTGTAGCTGACCCGTACCGTGCCAAAGCTGCTCTTGATCTTGATCCTGGCCTTACCATCGCCGGCCTGTCCGCTGTAGTCCTTGTCAAAATGAGGGCCGGAATCCTCGTTGTCCCTTCTTTCTTTTATATTAAACTCGCTGTCATTGTGGAAGCTGCCAAAGCTGGTATGGACATCGAACTGGGCGGAAAGGCTTTTGGTGACTACCATTCTCACGGTGGAGTAGGATTCGGATACTGCCAGGTCCTGGATATTGTCTGCTACAATGAATTGCACGTTATGGGAGAATTCGCTGTTGATCCTGACATTGCCATTGACCTTGCCGATCCGGGATTCCTTACAGAACTTGAAGACTATCTTCCCGTTGGAGACCTGGGCGATATAGGCTTTTCCAAACTCTACATCTATGCCGTCAACGTTGTCCAGGATCCCTGTGTTCAGGCTTCCGAACTTACTGGTGAGAGAGACCAGGCCTTTGAAATCACTTATTTCCGTCTTGCCAAAGCTGTTCTCCACCGCCAGCCTGTTGCCTGCCGGCATGCGGATAACATAATCGATGTAAAAGGACCGGTCGTCATCGTCATTCTTGCCATGGCGTTTGCCGTCATTGTTGTGGATCTCGCCTACCTTGGTCTTGAAGGAGATGATACGGCCGCTCTGCACTTCTTTCACATCCAGTTCGTCCATGATGTCCTTTGCCTTTTCTTCCGAGGCGGCACGGACGCCGATCTCGATATCCACGGTGATCTGCTGTTGATCCCAGGTGGCGACCCTTACGTTGCCGAATTGATTTTCGATCTCGAGTTTATCGTCGGGACCTACCTTGTAGGACCTATTGATCGTCTTCTTCTTCCTTACTTCTTCGTCGCCATTTGCGGCCCTGGTTATTACCGGTTGAGATAAGACAAGAAAAAGGGATATAGAACTAAGCAGTTTTATATGCTTTTTCATACGCTGTTTTTTTAGAATGATTGATCTGTTTAATGATGTCGAGCTGATGATTCAGGAGCCCCATCTGCAGCTGAAGATTCTGTAGCATCGCTTCTAATAGTTGTTCTTTATTCGGATTTTTAGGTAGCTGTTGTTGTAAGCTGTGATAGACGCTGTCCAGATTGTTGACATCGGAGGCGAATTGCTTGTAGAGCAGGGGCTCGTCCTTTTCGATGACCTTCAGCTCTTTGTGCTTCAGCTCCACCAGCCGGGCGTAATGGATCATCTCTTCCTTCACGATGGATTCTTCCGTAGCCGGGGCGGTGTTCTTATCGTCTTTGTTCTCCTTTGGCGCTGCCGTCTTAGCCAGCTGTTCTTTTTCCTGTGTAGTTTGCGGTGTGTCCACGGCAGGCGTGGTCCCGCTGCCGGAAGGCTGCTTGCCGGACGGGTCCTTTTGGACGACTTCCGGTGTTTGGCTGCCCGGGGTACGGTGGCTGGTGAGGTACCAGATGCCGGCAGCTATGACCAGCAGGACGGCTGCCGCTACGCTGAGGGAGGCCCTGGTGAGCCGGACGACGATGGTCTTCTTTTCTTTAGGAGGGTCCATCTCCAGCCGGATCTTATCCCAGAGCTTTTTCCCTGGCTCTTCGGAGTCGAATTCCTCGCGGTGATCGCTGACGAATTGTTCTAACCGGTGACTCATGATAATTCTCCTTGTTTTATATACAGTAATAATTTTTGTTTGGCTCTCATATACTGGGTCCTGACGGTGGCGTGGGTCACCCCCAGGATCTCGGCTATCTCTTCCTGGTCGTAGCCTTCGAACAGATAGAGGGTAAGCACCGTGCGGTAGCCGTTGGGCAACAGCAGGACGGCTTTTTTTATGTCTTCCACTTTCATCTGGACCTCTTTTTCATCCAGCGAGTCTTCTTCGGGCAGATGGCCGACATTGGTCTTTTCGATGTCGATCAGGTCCATTTTTCTCTTTCGCAGCTGGTTGATGGATTTGTTGATGACGATCCTTTTCAGCCAGGCCCCGAAAGTGGACTTATGATGAAAGTCTTCCAAAGATCTGAATGCATCCACGAACGCTTCCTGCAGAACGTCCTCGGCATCGCCGGTGTGATTGACGATACGCAGGCTGGTGTTGTACATGGCTTTGCTGTATTTATTGTACAGTTCCGCGAAACCCCGGGAGTCCCCGCGTTTGCACCTCTCTACCAGCTCATCATGTAGTATCGGTTCTGTAAGTTCCAATCCAGCAGCTTTAGCGTTCATTTTATTGTGCGTGAATAGGGCTTTTAAAAATTTAGCCCTATTCCCGCAAAGGGCTAATGTCTGACCTTCGGTCGAACTGCTTTCAGCAGTTCCTGTAATAAGTACACGGTCTTTTACCTCATGTTGCATAATTATGAAATATTTCGGGAAAAAATTCCGGAAGGATGAGTTTAGTCGTTCATAATCAGGCTTTTTCTTACTTTAGAGGCAGAAACGGACCACGGGTCCGTTGGCCGTAAGGCCCATTATCAGACGTTTGCGCCGAGGGGCTATTTTTCGATTAGGCCCGATGGCGCAAACATAAAGCATACATCCCATGGCCGCAAAAACAGACGTCTTTCAAAGCCCTGATTATTACCTGCTGGATGATCTATTAACGGAGGAGCAAAAGCTGATCCGTGAATCGGTGAGGGCTTATGTCAAGAAGTCGATCTCTCCCATTATCGAGGACTGTGCGCAAAAAGCGGAGTTTCCGCAGCAAATTGTCCGTGAACTGGGGGAATTGGGTTGTTTTGGGCCTACGATCCCTGAGGAATATGGCGGTGGCGGGCTGGATTATATCAGTTATGGGCTGATGATGCAGGAACTGGAGAGAGGGGACAGCGGGGTACGTTCCACGGCCTCGGTCCAGGGGTCACTGGTGATGTTCCCCATCTATGAATATGGCAGCGAGGAACAGCGCCGGAAATTCCTGCCCAAGCTTGCCAGCGGAGAATGGCTGGGCTGTTTTGGCCTTACGGAGCCGGACCATGGCAGCGATCCCGGCGGGATGCTGAGCAATTTCAAGGATGCGGGAGACCATGTGGTCCTCAACGGCAGTAAAATGTGGATCAGCAATGCGCCTTTTTCCCAGGTGGCGGTGGTTTGGGCAAAGGATGAACAGGGGGAAGTGAGAGGGCTGATCGTGGAACGGGGCATGGAGGGATTCACTACGCCTACTACGCATGGTAAATGGAGCCTGCGCGCCTCGGCGACGGGAGAGCTGGTATTCGACCATGTGAAAGTGCCGAAAGCGAATATCCTGCCGAATGTCAAAGGGTTGAAAGGGCCGTTGAGCTGTCTGACGAAAGCGCGTTATGGGATCGCCTGGGGGGTGGTAGGGGCTGCCATGGATTGTTACGATACGGCATTACGATACAGTAAAGAGCGTGTGCAATTCGACCGTCCCATCGGCGGCTTCCAACTGCAGCAGAAAAAACTGGCGGAAATGGTCACGGAGATCACCAAGGCCCAGCTGCTGAACTGGCGCCTGGGTTCGCTGATGAATGAGAAGCGGGCCACGCCGGCCCAGGTGTCCATGGCAAAGCGTAATGGATGCGAGATTGCGGCGCAGATCACCAGGGATGCCCGCCAGATGCTGGGAGGCATGGGTATCACGGGTGAATATCCTATTATGCGTCACATGATGAATATCGAAAGTGTTATCACCTACGAAGGCACGCATGATGTACATTTGCTGATCACCGGTATGGATATCACCGGTTTGAACGCTTTTAAATAATGAAAATTTTTTTAATAGGATTTATGGGTTCCGGTAAGACGCACTGGGGCAAGCTCCTTTCAGCCAAGCTGCAGCTGCCTTTCCGTGACCTGGACTCTCTGATCGTTGAGAAGGAGCAGAAGTCTATTGCGGATGTCTTCACGGAGAAGGGGGAGGAATATTTCCGGTACCAGGAGAAACAGACGCTGGAGGAGCTGATAAACGAGGAGGAGAGTTTTGTCCTCTCCTGCGGGGGAGGGACGCCTTGCTTTTTCAACAATATCGAGTTGATGAAAAAAAGCGGTAAGGTGTTGTGGCTGAATACTTCGATAGATGTGCTGAAGGATCGTCTCCTGAAGGAGCGGATGAGCCGTCCGCTCATACGGGACATCAACGAGGAGGAGCTGAGGAGATATATCGTCCGTAAGCTGTCGGAGAGAAAATTATATTATGAGCAGGCAGATGCGATGGTCAATGAGGAGTCTATAACCCTGGAAGAGTTAATCAGATCATTATTACAAAATGAATAAGCCTTTTCTTTCCGTCGCCGCCCTGCTGGGCGCGCTGTCCGTGGTGTTGGGAGCGTTTGCCGCGCATAAGCTGAAACAGATAGCGGCTCCTGAAACGGTGGCTGTCTTTGAAACGGGCGTTCGGTACCAGTTTTACCATGTTTTTGCCTTGCTGATGGTGGCCTTGCTGTCTGAAAAGTTTTCCAACAGGTGGATGGTCTGGGCGGGCAATTGTTTTATTACGGGGATCATCCTTTTCTCCGGCTCGCTGTACCTGCTGACGGCCCTGAAGATCGCGGAGAGCACGCATGGGCAGCTGGCGGGGGTGATTACGCCGGTGGGAGGATTGTTCTTTATTGCCGGGTGGGTCTTTTTATGGCTGGGGGCGTCGCAGAAAAAATCATAAGGCCAGCCCGAAGGTAGTCCGGGTGCCCTGGTGATTGGTGATCTCAAACTCCCCGTCTATGGAAGTCATCCGTTTTTTCATATTGTGCAGCCCGTTGCCGAATTTGCGCAGCTTCTCCATATTGATGCCGACGCCGTCGTCCTGGATCTCGATGGTGAGCTTGTTGTTCACGGTGACATTGATCTTTACCACAGAGCTCTGTGAATGTTTCAGGACGTTGTTCAGGGCTTCTTTCACGGAAAGGAACATATTCCTTCTTTTTTCTCCATTGATCTCCCGGTGCGGAATGGAAGCCGGCATGCTGAAATAGCAGTCGATGCTGGTATTTTCGAAGAATTCCACGGCATAGGAGCGGATGTAGGCAACCAGGTTCTCCACGGAGTCGTTGGAGCTGGTCATGGTCCAGATGATGGTGTTCATCTTATTCAGCAGCTCGTTGGCGGAATGGGAGATCTTTTCTATTTCGGGAAAGACGGTGTCCTTCATCTTGCTCTTTACGATCTCGCTCATGAGGCGGATGGCCGTCACGCCGGAGCCCAGCTCATCGTGCATGTCGGCGGAAATGCGGTTCCGTTCGTCCTGTTTGGCGGCAAGGACGGCCACTTGTTTTTCCAATTCTTTCCGTTCCGTCTCGAGCTTCAGCTTTTCTTCCTTTTGGATACTGAGGACGATCTCCATTTTGTTCTTATAGGTGAGGGCGAAGAGGAAGAACAGCAGCTCGATGGTGATGCCTACCTCGTAATAGAAAAGGGCCAGGTTCAGCACAGAAACGCTTTTCACCAGGTGAAAGTTGGTGGCGATGATGACCTGGGAGAGGATGGACAGGGCGAACAGGCTGATATTCCCCATTACGATGTAGTTCATCAGCTGGTTGCGATAGCTGAGCCCCTTAACGATGAAAATAAGGGAGACGGCCATAAGGATGTACTTCGTGTAGTCCTCGATGTCATTTGCTACCGTGAAATCAGGGATAAGGAACCAGGTGACGATGTACAGGATCATCAGCAGACCGATGGCGGCGGCGCCCCAGAACAGGTAACGGTCCAGGCTTTTGTAATTCTTCCGGGTCTCCAGGAATTTACGGTGAAAAACGATATAGGAAATATGCCCCAGGCAAAAGATGATATTGTCGAGAAAACCTTCGAAAAAGAAATTAAAGGAGGTGGTGGCATTGTGCAGGATGGACTTCAGGAACAGCAGGGTGCTGATGAAGAAACAATAACCTGCGTAGTAGAGAAATTCCGGTTTGGCCGTTTGCAGGTATTCGCTCACTCCATAGAAGATCATCATCAGCATGATACCTGCGAAGAGGTTGGTCATGATGTCGATGCTGGTCTTGTTCTTATGATTATAAAGGATGCCATGGGTGATGAGGTCCTCCCTGGTAAGGCTGGGGTTGATGGAATTGGTTGGGCTGCGGATAAAGGTCAGTAAGGCGTAGAAGACGGCGGTGTCATGGGGGGCGAGGGTGATCTTCCGATAGCCCAGGCTGTCCGGATCATCAGGGAAGACATCCGGCAGGGCTGTCACGCTTGTACTATTTGGCGCCTGCCGAAAAAGCTGGATGGAATCGTAGTAAAAGCCGGGACAAAAGAAGGAGCTTTGTTCACGGTCGCTGCTGTTGGTGAGGGAGAATCTCAGCACGGCCTTATAGTTCACCCGTTCGGGGGTTATAAAGTGCTCGTATTTTTTTGTTCCTTTGATTGCGTAGTCGAGAGCGGGCAGCTGCTGCGGGGAAATCGTCTTCAAATGGGAAAAACAAAGCCAGGTGCTGGCGGAAATATCGTCGGAAACGCCGTTTCCCGCAAGGTCGACAGGCTTTTGCGATGCCGGGGGTGGTGAGCCGCCAGGCTGAGCCTGTGTATGCAGCAGGCAGAAGGCCAACAGGAGCAGCAGGGTTATTGCGCTGGTCCTGATATATGTGGATAAGTTAGAATAGAAGCGCCCTGACATATATCCCGTACGCAGTTTTTTTAAAGGTAAAGTAAATAAATATAATGTCTCACGTATCTTTACATTCATGGCAAACCGACTGAAGTCTAAGAAGAGCCAGGCGCCTGCTTCAGATAAGCTGAAACCTGAAAAGGACCCGCAGGTTACAGTCAAACAGATCGTAAAGGACGAACGTACCCATAAGATCACGGGGGCCGTCTTTCTGTTGCTCGCTGTCTTTCTTTTTATAGCGTTCACCTCCTATTTATTCACCTGGAAAGAAGACCAGGATAAGGTGTTCCATGGAGCATCCATCCTTTTGCCTTCCTCTGAAGTAAAGGTAGCTAATCTGCTGGGCAACCTCGGCGCGCTGATAGCTCACCAGTTTTTCTTCAAGGGGTTCGGGCTGGCTTCCTACCTGTTCTGTTCCTTCTTCTTCATCGTAGGGGTCAACCTGCTGTTCACCCGGAAAGTGTTTTCCATTGGACGGAACCTCCGGTATGTGCTGGCGGGCTTGCTGTTCTTTTCCGTAGCGCTGGCTTTTGTCACCCGGGGCAATGGCTTCCCCTGGGGCGGCGCCGTGGGGGATATGATCTGCGACTGGCTGGTGAAATTCCTGGGCTGGCTGGGGACGGCGGCTTTGCTGCTGGTGGCGGGCCTGGCGTACTTTATATGGCGATTCAACCCTGTCTTTAAGGTGCCCGCCCTGCCTGTCCGGGAGCGGAAGCCTGCTATTGCAGGAGTGAGTGAAGAAGAGGAGGAGGAGAAGGAAGAAAAGAGCATGCCGGTGAAGGGCGGGGCGCGGCTATTCGTGGACGAGGGCTTCAGCAGCATGAAAGGAAATATATTGAAGGAAGACAGCGGTGTCGTGGTCATTGCACCTGAGGAGGAGCCGGAAGAAGAGGATGGCCCCGAGCTGACGCTGGTGGAAAAAGCAGAAGAAGATGAACCTCCTTTTGAAATAACACCTTCCCGGAAAGAAGAGCCGGAGGTGCTGCCAATCATACCTCCGCTGACCATTCCCCCTGTAGTGACGCCGCCTCCGGCGAAAAATAAATTCGCCGACGCCGAGCTGGAACTGGAGATCAAGGGCAATATGGATGGGGGGGAAAAGCCTGAAGCGCCGGCGGAGGGGGAGGAAGCTGGTGAGGAAGGCGCAAGCGGACTGCCGCTCCCGGATTATGAACCAACGCTGGACCTGCGGGATTATAAATATCCAACGCTGGACCTGCTGGAGGCGCATGGCAGTGAAAAGATCGTGCAGGACCCCTCGGAGCTGGAAGCCAATAAGAACCAGATCATCAATACGCTGAAGAACTATGACATCGCTATCTCGAAGATCAGCGCCACTGTCGGTCCTACGGTGACCTTGTATGAGATCGTGCCTGCGGCGGGGGTGCGGATCTCCCGGATCAAGAACCTGGAGGACGATATTGCGCTGAGCCTTGCGGCGTTGGGGATACGTATCATCGCGCCGATTCCCGGGAAGGGCACCATCGGTATCGAGGTGCCGAATGTAAAGAAAACGGTAGTAAGCATGCGGACGCTGCTGTCTTCCGATAAGTTCCAGCACAGTAATTTTCATCTTCCTATCGCCATCGGCAAAAAGATCGACAACGAGAATTTCATCGTGGACCTGGCGGCGATGCCGCACCTGCTGATGGCCGGCGCAACCGGTCAGGGTAAATCCGTCGGTCTGAATGCTATCCTGGTGTCCTTATTGTATAAGAAGCATCCTTCCCAATTGAAGCTGGTGCTGGTGGATCCCAAGAAAGTGGAGCTGAGCATTTACCGGACGATAGAAAAGCATTTTCTTGCCAAGCTGCCGGGTGAAGAGGAGGCGATCATCACAGATACAAAAAAAGTGATCCATACGCTGAATGCGCTGTGTATCGAGATGGACAACAGGTATGATCTGCTGAAGGAGGCTAATGCCCGGAACATCAAGGAATACAATGACAAGTTCATCAAACGCAGGCTGAACCCCCAGAAGGGGCATCAGTACCTGCCCTTCATCGTGCTGGTAGTGGATGAGTTTGCCGATCTGATCATGACGGCAGGCAAGGAGGTGGAAATGCCGATCGCCCGGCTGGCGCAGCTGGCGCGTGCGGTGGGGATCCATCTTATTATTGCCACGCAGCGTCCTTCGGTGAACATCATCACGGGTACGATAAAGGCGAACTTCCCTGCCCGTATCGGGTTCAAAGTTTCTTCCAAGATCGACAGCCGGACCATCCTGGATGCAGGCGGGGCGGATCAGCTGATCGGGAAGGGGGATATGCTTATATCTTATAATGGCGAGATCACCCGGCTGCAGTGTGCATTTGTGGATACACCGGAGGTGGAGCAGATCACCGAGTTCATCGGAAAGCAGCGGGGCTATCCCGAGGCATACAAATTGCCGGAGTACATAGATGAGAAGGATCCTGAGGCAAGGGAGCTTGAGCTGGGCGACAGGGACCCGCTGTTTGGGGAAGCAGCACGACTCATCGTACAAAACCAGCTGGGGTCTACCTCCCTGATCCAGCGGAGGATGAAGCTGGGTTACAACAGGGCGGGCCGGCTGATGGATCAGCTCGAAGCCGCGGGAGTAGTGGGGCCGGGGATGGGCAGTAAGCCGCGGGATGTCCTAATCAAAAGTGAAATGGAGCTGGATCAGTACCTGAATCCGTGATTTTCGAATATATTTGCGGCCGTTGAGCAAAACATTGGGTTCTTTTAACACAGGAGGGCTTAAACCTATTGGCCCTGAGTAAATCAAACAAACATGCGTTCGAATATTAAAAAGTTCATTGTACTTACATTATTATCAGGTGTTTTTCTGATGGGAAAGGCCCAGAATAACTCCCTGGGAAAGAATGATCCTGAGGCCAAGAAAGTGCTGGACGGGTTGAGCGCGAAGCTGAAATCGTATAAGGCGGTGCAGTCCAACTTCACCCTTAAGGTAGAGGATGCCAAGGGTAAGCTGCAGGGCACTAAAAGCGGGATCATATACTTCAAAGGGAGCCGGTATCACATCAGCATTACGGGTCAGGAGGTATTCAGCGACGGAAAGGATGTGTGGACGTATGATAAATCATCCAATGAAGTGACGATCACGAAAAGTGATCCCTCTGTAGGGACTATTAGCCCGGAAAAGTTCTTCACTAATTTTTATGATAAGGATTTCCTCTACAAGCTGAATGGAGAGGCTAAAGTAGGCGGACGGGTTGTCCAGGAGATCGAGCTGACGCCTGTAGACAAGACCAAAACTTTTTACAAGGCGCTGCTGTACATCGACAAGGCGCAGCATTCGCTTGTCAGTGCCAAATGGTTTGACAAGGGCGGCAATCACTATACGCTGGATACCAATAAGCTGAATGGGAATGCGCCGCTTACGGATGCGCAGCTGGCTTTCAATAAAGCCAAGTACCCGGGGGTGGAGGAAGTGGACCTGAGGAATTAAGCTGTTTTACGATCCCCAGCGAAAAGTGGAGATATCCAGGCCGGCCAGGTCGAGAACCCTGTCTACGACAGTGGCGGCCACTTCTTCGATGGTAGCGGGTTTGCTGTAGAAGGAGGGTGTAGCGGGGCAGATGACGCCTCCCGCCAGGGTCAGGGTCTCCATGTTACGGATATGGATCAGGTTATAGGGGGTATCTCTCACCACGCAGATCAATTTTCTTCTTTCTTTAAGGACGACATCGGCGGCCCTGGTAATAAGGTCCGAGGATACGCCTGTGGCGATGCGGCCCAGGGTGCCCATGGAGCAGGGGATGATGATCATCGTGTTGTATTTCCCTGAGCCGGAGGCAAAGGGAGCTGAAAAGTCACGCTGGGAAAAAAAGGGTATCTTATAGCCGGTGTAATCTTCGTTGTCCAGTTCCGTCTTCCACACTTCTTTTGCGTTCTCCGTCATTACAACTGCCAGGGATTGCCATTGATCTTTCAATGCGAGGAGCTTATTGAGCACTAGCCGGGCATAGATGGATCCGCTGGCGCCTGTCACGGCAACGACAATTTTGTGCATGTTAATTCGTTAGATTTAGAGTGATGTGGACCTGGATGATTTAAAACAAAAGTACTATGAACAGATTGAAAGGTAGCTTTTTATTAAGCGTGTTTGGATTGCTCCTGGTATGCGGACTATCGGCGTGGAAGGTGGTGCGTACGGAGACCCGGGCAATCCGGGGGGAAGCCATCCGGTCGGAAGCCATGAGCTGGATGAGCATCGAAGAGGCCGCCGGCAAGCTGAAACAGGAGCAGCGGCCTGTCCTGATCGACTTGTATACCACCTGGTGCGGCTGGTGCAAGCAGATGGATAAAAAGACCTATTCCAATAAGCAGGTGGCGCAATACCTGAAAGAAAAGTTCTACCCTGTAAAGGTGGATGCGGAGACACACGCCACGATCCAATGGAATGGGCGGAGCTACCAGTTCAATGCCAATTATCGCGCTAATGAATTTGCCCTTTATCTTGCCCATGGGCAGCTGGAGTTTCCCACCACTATCATCATCCCTCCCGGCGGAGAGCCCCAGGCGATACCCGGCTATATGGAGCCAAAAGAGCTCGAATTGCTGGTGAAGTATTTTGGAGAGGGGAAATACGGCAAGATGTCATTCGATGAATATCAAAAGAGTTTTAAGGCGTCATGGTAAGGCCGTAAGGGGGTACCCTCCTTTTTTTAGGCGAGCATTTACTATAACGTTTTAGCTGCTGAAGGTGTGACGAATACCTATAGAGGATCAAATGATAAAAAAACACTTGACGGAAATCAACTTAATGGTGTTTGGGTAAAAAAAAAATTGATGTGGCAACCCCAATTTCGCCGGTAACGTCTTATATTTGTTTTTTCATAGGATAAGGTTTAATGGTTAATGGTATTTGATTAGTGCAGCCCCGCTTCGGCGGGGCTTTTTTTGTGCCTTTTCGCGTAAGGGTTAACCCTAAAAAAAAGCCCCGGTAACATGTATACCAGGGCTAGTTCCTATGATAATATAAATCTGTATGTATTATGCTTCGGCCATATCAGGGATCGCCTGTACTTTGTAATCTCCGGCATCCAGCTTCTTTTTAGTTTCACGGAAGGCCCTGAGGGTGAGCTCGATATCTTCATCGGTGTGGACGGCGGTGGGCACCAGCCTGTAAATGATGTGTCCTTTGGGGATGACGGGATATACTACGATGGAGCAGAAGATGTTATAGTGTTCCCGGAGGTCCATTACCATGGCAGTGGCCTCGGGGACGTCTCCTTTCATATATACGGGGGTAACGGGGGAATCGGTCTTTCCGATGTCAAAGCCACTGTCTTTCAAGCCTTTTTGCAGTTTGTTCACTACGCTCCACAGCTTCTTACGCAATTCCGGCTGGGTCTTCAGCAGCTCGAGCCTTTTGAGGTTGCCGATGGTGATTGGCATAGGAAGGCTTTTGGCGAAGATCTGGCTGCGGGTGTTATAGCGAATGTAGTCGATGATGGCTCTGTCGCCTGCCATGAATGCGCCGATGGAGGCCATGGATTTGGCGAAGGTCGAGAAATACAGGTCGATGTCATCCTGGACGCCTTGTTCTTCACCTGCGCCGGCGCCTGTTTTTCCAAGGGTGCCGAAGCCGTGCGCATCGTCTACGAGGAGACGGAACTGGTAATTCTTTTTCAGGGCGGCGATCTCTTTGAGCCTGCCCTGGTCGCCGGCCATGCCGAAGACGCCTTCCGTGATGACGAGGATCCCCCCGGCATTTTGCTTTTCTATAAGGGCGGTGGCGCGTTGCAGCTGTTTTTCGCAGTCTTCAAGATCGTTGTGCTTGAATACGTAGCGATGGCCGGGGTGAAGGCGGAGGCCGTCGATGATGCAGGCGTGGCTTTCGGCGTCGTATACGATGACGTCATGGCGGCCGCATATGGCGTCGATGGCGCTCATAATACCTTGGTAGCCATAGTTAAACAGGGTGGCATCCTCTTTCCCTTCAAAGGCCGCCAGCTCTCTTTCCAGCTGCTCGTGATAGTTGCTGTTACCACTCATCATACGGGCTCCCATGGGGGCGGCCATACCAAACTGGGCGGCGGCTTCTGCGTCGACCTTGCGGATCTCAGGGTGGTTGGCGAGGCCCAGGTAGTTATTCAGGCTCCAGACGATCTTTTCTTTTCCCCGGAAATTCATCCGGCTACCGATCTCTCCCTCCAGTTTGGGAAATGCGAAATATCCATGCGCCCTTTCTCTGTGCTGGCCGATGGGGCCATTGTGCTTCACTAACTTATCGAAGATATCTGCCATATTATGGATTTATTAAGTTTCGATGGTTTGCGGCAAATTTAACGCATTTAAAGAAATAGGCAACCAGGGTTTGGGCACACTTAGGCGAGATAGCGTCTCATTAACCAGCTTTTAATATGGAAATGCCTTAATTCCGATATTTTTGCGCCCTCCATCAAAACTTATTTCATGCAAAAAAGGATCTTATTGTCGGCAGCATTCTCTTTTTTCATGCTCCTCTCTTTTGGTCAGGTTGACAGACATGCTCAGAGCGCCAAGTCCCCTATACAGCAGAAAGGGGTTGCCCGGCCCAGGCTGGTGGTGGGCATTGTAGTGGACCAGATGCGCTGGGATTATTTATACAGGTATTATGACCGGTATGGTAAGGACGGCTTTCGCCGCCTGCTGGGAGAGGGGTTCACCTGTGAGAATACGCTGATCAATTATCTTCCTTCTTTTACGGCAGTGGGGCATACCTGTGTATTCACGGGCAGCATACCTGCGCTGGACGGTATTTCGGGGAATGAATGGATCGAGCAGCTATCGGGGAAATTGGTGTATTGTACGGATGACAGCACGGTCAGTACGGTGGGGGCAAATGGTGCTTCAGGCAAGATGTCACCCCGTAACCTGCTGGTATCCACGGTGACGGACGAGCTGCGGCTGGCCAGCAATTTTCAGTCGAAGGTAGTGGGGGTGTCGCTGAAGGACCGTGCCGCTATTTTGCCGGCGGGCCATACGGCCAATGCAGCTTTCTGGATGGATGATTCGACGGGGAACTTTGTTTCCAGCACTTATTATATGCAGGAACTGCCGGGTTGGGTCGATGCCTTCAACAAGAGCCGGCCCATCGAAAAGCTGATACAAAATGGCTGGACGACCTTGTACCCTATCGGGACCTATAAGAACAGTGACAGTGACGACCAGCCCTATGAGGGAAAATATCCCGGTGAGACGAGCACTACTTTTCCCCATCATATAGACGAAGCGTACAAGAAGAGCCATGGCACTTTCCGGCCGACCCCATTCGGGAATACGCTGACGCTTGATTTTGCCCGCCAGGCTGTGGAAGGCTATCAGCTGGGCAGCGGCGAGGCGACGGACTTCCTCACCGTCAATTGTGCGTCAACGGATTATGTGGGCCATATGTTCGGTCCCAATTCCATCGAGGCGGAAGATACCTATCTGCGCCTGGACCAGGACCTGGGAAAGTTCTTTTCCTACCTGGATACGCGCCTGGGCAAGGGGCAATACACCGTTTTCCTCACGGCGGACCATGGAGCTGCCCATGCGATCAGTTTTATGCAGAAACATGAGATCCCTGCTGATTTCTGGAACGCCCGGCCGCTGGTGGACAGTTTAAACAGGCTGCTGGCCGCAAAATTCGGGGTGGATAAGCTGATCCGGAGCGGCCTGAACTACCAATTGAATTTCGACCTGGGGAAGATCGAGGCGCAGCACCTGGATTTTGACGCTATCAAGCGGCTGACGGTGGAATATGCTAAGCGCCAGCCGGGCATTTCCTATGCCGTGGATGTGGATAAGATCGGCGAGGCGCCGGTGCCGGAGCCATTGAAGTCCATGATTATCAATGGATATAACTTCAGAAGGAGCGGGGCTGTGCAGATCGTGCTGGCCGCCGGATGGTTTGATGCTTACGGGAAGACAGGGACCACCCATGGGACGTGGAACCCGTATGATACGCATATTCCGCTGGTATTCATGGGTTGGGGCGTGAAACAAGGCCATACCAATGCGCCTGTGAATATGACGGATATTGCACCTACGGTGGCGGCGCTGCTGCATATCCAGATGCCGAATGGGTCGGTGGGTAGGCCAATAAAGGAGATTACAGAGAAATAGGGTGTTAAAAGGCGACATGGGGCGTCTGAAATTCAATAGTCCGGATTTTTTTTCGGACTTTTGCAGTTGGACCCGGGCAACTTTTTCCTGAAGTCGAAAGCTAGGAGAGAACTCTCTGGTCTCTAATTTGTTCTATTATAAATAGACCTAATTTAAGCACTATGATCACAGTATCACCCCAAGCAAAGGAATATATCGTCAACCTGATGGCTGAGCAGCATGCCAATCCGGATACTTTTGTACGTGTAGGCGTAAAAAGCGGTGGATGCTCCGGTCTGGAATACAAACTGGATTTCGACACTGCCGAGAAGGAAGGGGACCAGGTATTCGAGGATAAGGGAGTAAGGGTAGTGGTGGATATGAAGAGCCTGCTTTACCTGTACGGCACCGAACTGGACTATTCGGGCGGATTGAATGGCAAGGGCTTGTTTTTCAATAATCCCAATGCCTCCAGGACCTGCAGCTGCGGAGAAAGCTTTGCGGTGTAGGGAAAATCGGTTGCTCGATGCGGAAAATGAGTATTTCGGCCGGGAAAAACGCCTCTATTAAAGTACTTTTACAGCGGAATACTAATAACAACAGCGGAATATGCCAAACGATAACGAAATAATTGACAATATAGCGAATAAGGAATATGAGTTCGGCTTTGTTACGGATATCGAAATGGATATCCTTCCGGCCGGGCTTAATGAGGGCACGATCCGCTACATTTCTGAGAAAAAGAAGGAGCCTGAATGGCTGCTGAACTGGCGACTGAAGGGATACCAGTCTTTTCAGAAACAAAAGTTGCCGGAATGGCAGAATTTCAAGCTTCCGGCCATTGACTTTCAGAAGATCTCTTATTACGCAGCGCCCCGGAACAAGAAGAAGTACAATAGCCTTGACGAAGTAGATCCGGAACTGCTGGCGACGTTCGCAAAGCTGGGTATTCCTCTTTCCGAGCAGAAAGCGTTGACAGGCGTTGCTGTTGATGCCGTATTCGACAGTATTTCCATTGCAACTACCTATAAGGACAAGCTGAAAGAGCTGGGCATCATCTTTTGCTCTTTTGGAGAGGCGGTGCAGGAGCATCCGGAGCTGGTGCAGAAGTATGTCGGCTCTGTGGTACCTCATTCCGACAATATTTTTGCTGCGCTTAATGCGGCTGTATTTTCGGATGGGTCGTTTGTCTATATCCCCAAGGGGGTCCGTTGTCCGATGGAGCTGTCCACGTATTTCCGGATCAACACGGAGAACACGGGTCAATTCGAGCGGACGCTGATCATTGCGGATGAAGGCAGCTATGTAAGTTACCTGGAAGGCTGTACGGCGCCTATGCGGGATGAGAACCAGCTGCATGCCGCCGTCGTGGAGCTGATAGCGCTGGAGAATGCAGAGATAAAATATTCCACTGTCCAGAACTGGTATCCCGGCGACAAGGACGGAAAGGGAGGCATCTATAACTTCGTTACGAAGCGGGGGATCTGTAAGGGCGCGAACTCCAAGATCTCCTGGACGCAGGTGGAGACAGGTTCTGCCATTACCTGGAAATATCCCAGTGTGATCCTGCAGGGCGACAATTCCACCGGTGAATTCTATTCTGTTGCGGTTACCCGTCACCGTCAGATCGCGGACACGGGCACCAAGATGCACCATATCGGGCGTAATACCCGCAGCCGGATCATTTCCAAGGGGATCTCAGCCGGAGAGGGTAACAACAGCTACCGGGGTCTGGTGCAGATAGGACCCAAGGCGGACCAGGCGAGGAATTTCACGCAATGCGACTCTTTGCTGATCGGAGACCGTTGTGGCGCGCATACTTTCCCCTACATCGAGTCGAAGAACAACACGGCGATGGTGGAGCATGAGGCGACGACGTCGAAGATCGGGGAGGACCAGATCTTCTATCTCAATCAGCGGGGCATCGATTCCGAGAAGGCGGTGGCGCTGATCATCAACGGCTATGCAAAGGAAGTGCTGAACCAGCTGCCGATGGAATTTGCGGTAGAAGCACAGAAGCTGCTGTCCATCACGCTGGAAGGAAGTGTGGGATAGCGTTATAACATTACATTTAAGCGATTTATACAATAAACAAGAAAATGCTGACGATTAAAAATTTACACGCTGAAGTTGAGGAGAAGCAGATCCTGAAGGGCATTAACCTGTCGGTGAATGCGGGAGAGGTCCATGCCATCATGGGACCTAATGGTTCGGGAAAAAGTTCGTTGGCTTCAGTGCTGGCAGGCCGGGAGAATTATCACGTGACACAGGGAGAAGTGATCTTCAATGGGCAGAACCTGCTGGACATGAGTCCTGAAGTGCGGGCAAGAGAAGGGGTATTCCTGGCTTTTCAATATCCCATCGAGATCCCCGGGGTCAGCAATATCAATTTCTTAAAGACGGCGCTGTCGGAGATAAGGACGCATAAGAACCTGCCGCCGCTGGACGCCAAGGAATTCCTGCGGATGTCCAGGGAAAAGCAGAAGCTGGTGGAATTCGATGCACAGCTGGTGAACCGGAGCCTGAACGAAGGGTTTTCCGGTGGGGAGAAAAAGAGGAACGAGATCTTTCAGCTGGCCATGCTGGAGCCGGCCTTGTCCATTCTTGACGAGACGGATTCCGGTCTGGATATCGATGCCCTGCGTATTGTGTCCAAGGGGGTGAATAAGCTGCGCAGCGAGAACAATGCTTTTATCATCATCACGCACTATCAGCGTTTGCTGGAATATATCGTTCCGGACTTCGTGCACGTGCTGTACGACGGCAAGATCGTAAAATCAGGCACCAAAGAGCTGGCCCTGGAACTGGAAGAAAAAGGATATGACTGGCTGAAGGAAGATTCCCGGGAAAAAGCAACTACTATCTAATTAACCATGAGCATGACACAAGAACCGACTATACCCTTGTTCGAGGAGGTCGTGAACGGCTGGAATAAACTTTCGTTGTCCGACGGGACGAAGAAGGAGAGCAGTGACCTGCGGCGTGCGCGGCAGTCGGCTTTCGATAAATTCCGTGAACTGGGCTTTCCCTCCATCCGCAACGAGGAGTGGAAGTATACCAACCTGGCCCGATTCCTGAGAGATGAGTTCACCATCGAGGGATGGGAAGTGCCGGGAAAAGCTGTGGTCCCGGATGCGGGCCTGGAAAAGAAGGCAGGCATCGCTTTGCTGGATTGCTATAAGGTAGTCCTGGTAAACGGATCCTGGGATGGCCGCATCGGAGGCGGAACGTTGCCGAAAGGGCTTCAGCTGCTGAAGGTTGCCGAAGCCCGGCAGGACCCTGCATTGTCGGCCTATTTCGAGAAGCAGGCGGCATGGGGCAATCAACATTTTGCCAATCTGAATGCAGCCCTTTTTGCGGACGGTCTTTTTATTCGTGTGGATGCCGGGGTGACGGTGGATAAACCTATTCACGTCATTCATGTTTATACTTCGGAGAGCAACCTGCTGGTACAGCCCCGCAATGTCTGGGTTGTCAATCGCAATGCGGAGCTTTCCGTCATCGAGTCCGTAGTTTCCGGTGGAGCGGCGAAGATATGGGTGAATGGTCTTACGGAGATCCTGGTCCACCAGGACGCGAGACTGCACCATACCATGATACAGACGGCGGGCGCAGGGGTTCGTCTTGTTCAGCAAACGACGGTGCACCAGCACCGGCAGAGCCTGTACAATAATTTTACTATCACGCTGCCCGGGGCGGACCTGGTGAGGAACGACCTGCAGGCGCGGCTGGAAGAGGAGCATACGGAAAGCCATTTGTATGGACTTTACCTGGCTGCAGGCAATCAGCTGGTGGATAACCATACGTTGGTGGATCATCAAAAGCCTAACTGTCTCAGCAACGAACTGTATAAGGGCGTGCTGCTTGAACAGTCCACGGGCGTATTCAATGGGAAGGTCTATGTGCACAAGGATGCGCAAAAAACCAACGCGTTCCAGCAGAACAATAACCTGGTGATCAGCAAGAAGGCGACTATCGACTCCAAGCCTCAGCTGGAAATATTCGCGGATGACGTGAAATGCAGCCACGGATCTACCGTAGGGCAGTTCAGCGAAGAAGCCCTGTTCTATCTTCGCGCCCGGGGCATAGGGGAAGAGTCTGCAAAGAGCCTTCTGATCAACGCATTCGCCTTTGATGTGACGGAGAAGATCCGGATCCCCGAGGTGGAAGCGCATGTTAACGAGCTTATCAGTCTTCATATTCCTGTCAATCATGCATGATACTGTAACGATAAAGGATAATAGTGTGCTGGATGTCGAGAAGGTGCGGAAGGACTTTCCTATCCTGGATACCCTGGTATTCGGCCATCCGCTGGTGTACCTGGACAATGCGGCCACTACGCAGAAGCCCGATGCTGTGCTGAAGGCCATGGAGGAATATTATCACACCATCAACAGTAATGTACACAGGGGCGTGCATCATCTCAGCCAGCAGGCTACGGATGCCTATGAGCTGGCCCGGAAGAAGATAGCTGAATACATCGGCGCAAAGCACGCACATGAGATCATATTTACCAGGGGTACGACGGAATCCATCAACCTGGTGGCGTACACTTTCGGCAAGAAGTTCCTGAAACCCGGCGACAGCATCCTGACCTCCGGATTGGAACATCATTCGAATATCGTTCCCTGGCAGCTGGCCTGTGAGGACCGGGGCGCTACGCTGAAGGTAATACCCATAGACGAGAATGGAGAGCTGGTACTGGATGGATTGGAAAAGCTATTGGAAGGGGTGAAGCTGGTGTCCGTGAACTATGTGTCGAATGCCCTGGGGACGATCAACCCTGTGCGGGAGATCATTGCTGCGGCCCACCGGCATGGTATCCCTGTAATGCTGGATGCGGCGCAGGCCGTGCAGCATATGGAAGTGGATGTACAGGAGCTGGATGTGGATTTTCTTGCATTTTCAAGTCATAAGATATACGGACCTACAGGCTTCGGCGTACTGTATGGCAAAGAGCAGTGGCTGAATGAGCTGCCTCCTTATCAAGGCGGCGGAGAGATGATCAAGACCGTAAGCTTTGAAAAGACCACGTATAACGATCTTCCCTATAAGTTCGAGGCGGGCACGCCTGATATGGCGGGCGCTATCGGTCTGGGAGCTGCGTTGGATTATGTTCAGAAACTGGGGCTGTCAGCTATCCGGCAGACGGAGAATAACCTGATGGCCTATGCGCTGGAAGCGCTGCAGGAGATAAAGGGGCTGCGCATGATCGGAAAGTCCGTTCATCGTGCGGGCGTGCTGTCTTTCCTGGTGGGGGATATCCATCCTTTCGACCTGGGAGAGATCCTGGATAAGCAAGGCATTGCCGTACGTACGGGCCATCACTGTGCACAGCCGATCATGGACCTGTATTGTATTCCGGGGACGGTGCGGGCTTCGCTGGCCTTTTATAATACTCCGGCAGAGATAGACAGGCTTGTGACGGGGATACGCAAGGCGGTGACCTTGCTTGGTTAAAAGAAAAGCATGACCATTAAAGAGAAACAGGACGAGATCATTGCGGATTTTGAATTTTTCGGCAACTGGGAAGATAAATATGAATATATTATCCAACTGGGAAAAGAGCTGCCGCCGATGGATCCGCAATATAAGGTTGACGAGAACCTGATCCGGGGCTGTCAGTCCAGGGTGTGGATGCATCCGGATTATAAGGACGGGCTGATCACTTTCACCGCGGACAGCGATGCCATTATTACAAAAGGGCTGGTAAGCATGGTGATCGGTGTGCTGGCCGGGCATACTCCCAAGGAGATCGTGGACGCGGAACTTTATTTCATCAATGCTATTGGATTAAGCAGCCATCTTTCTCCCACCCGCAGCAACGGGCTGCTGTCCATGGTGAAGCAGATCAAGTTATACGCATTGGCATTCCAGGCAAAAGAATTGCAATCATGAGCGAAACGACGATCACATTACGCGACCAGGTAGAAGGCGTCTTACGCACGGTGTACGACCCTGAGATACCTGTGAATATATTCGACCTCGGGCTGGTGTATGAGATAAAGATCGGCGACAGGGGAGAGGTCAGGATCACAATGACCCTGACGGCGCCTGCATGCCCTGCCGCGGGAGAGATCATACACGATGTGCAGCAGAAAGTTGAAGGTGTGGAAGGGGTTGTGGACTGCCATGTACAGCTGACCTTTGATCCGCCCTGGACAAAGGATATGATGAGCGAAGAGGCCAAGCTGGAGCTGGGCTTTCTCTGACCTCGCCGATGAAAGATCACTGCAGCGGGATTAATTGTCAATTTAACATTTACGGGAACGATTGCGTAGATTTACGCCTGGAAGCAGGATGCAGCAGGACAGTTTCCGGATCGCGTTTTTCTACTTTGGGAGTGATTATCCATTAAACACTTGCCAAAATGAAATCTTCTACTACACAGAAGCACTGCTGCTGTTATCTTCGACCCCTCTATGGGGTCTTGTTATTTCTACTCATTGGTAATATATCCATTGCACAAAAAAAGCTGCCTGAAAATGCTGCTGCCAGGGGGACTGTCCTGGAGGGCAGGGTGACGGACGAAAAGGGAGATGGTATCCCCGGGGCCAGCGTGATGGTGAAGGGGGCCCGGGTGGCTGTCAGCGCCGGGCCGGACGGCCGCTTTTCCCTTACTGTCCGTATGGGGAACGATGTGCTGGTCGTGTCTGCCGTGGGCTATGCCAGTAAGGAGGCAGCTGCGGGGAGTAATCACCTGGTGGTGGTGCTGTCTCCGCAGAACAAGTCCATGGAGGATGTCGTCGTCATCGGTTACGGCAGCCAGAAGAGAAGGAATGTGACGGGGGCCATTGCTACTTTTGACACGAAGGGTATCGAGGAGAAGCCGATCACCCGCATCGACCAGGCGATGATCGGGCAGATGCCCGGGGTGCAGGTGCGTCAGCAGACCGGGGCGCCGGGAGCGGGATTCAGCATCCTTGTCCGTGGCGCGGGGTCCATCTCTGCTGGTACGGAACCGCTGTATGTGGTGGATGGCTTTCCCCTCGATGTGGCCAGCCAGAATACGGCCGGAGGCTATTCCAACGGCAACCCGTTGAACAATCTTAATCCCGGTGATATCGAGAGCATCCAGGTCCTGAAGGATGCGGCTGCGGGGGCCATCTACGGATCGCGGGCTTCCAACGGTGTCGTGCTGATCACTACCAAACGGGGGCAGCCGGGTAAGGCGCGCCTGTCGGTGAATGCCAATGCAGGGATCAGCCAGGCTGCGAAGAAACTGGATGTACTGAGACCGGAAGAGTGGATCGCTCAGTGGACGGAATATGAGAACTACAGGTGGGTGCACTCCGCACCATCCGGTCGGACGGCGGATCAGACCAACGCACAAAGGAGAACGATCCTCGGCCTGGGACCGAATGTTTATAATACGCTGTATATGCCGGATGACAGGTGGAGTCAGCCGGGCCATCCGGGACTGGCGTTCATCAACTGGCAGGACTCGATCTTCAGGACCGCGCCTTTTCAGAACTACGAGGTCTCTGCCAGCGGCGGTACGGAGAACGTCCGGTATTTTGCCTCGGGTACCTATCTGAACCAGACGGGTGTACTGCTGAACTCAGGATATAAGAACTACAGCGCCCGTGCCAATATCGAGGTCACCGCAAATAAAAGGCTCAAGCTGGGCTTCAATCTTGCGCCCACGTTTTCCGAGACCAATTCTCCCAGTGCAGAAGGAAAAGACAACCAGATGCAGAAAGTGTACAGCATGGCGCCCGTTGCGGAAGATACGGCGGGCATCCTCACGGGAGCCGGCAAGAATGCCGTCTATGGCTGGGCTACGTCCAATATCAGCCCAGTGGCCTTTTTTAACAACACGATCAACCGCGCCAAGACCACGCGCATCCTGTATTCCATGTACGGGGATCTCCAGTTGATCGATGGGCTGACACTTCGTGCGACGGTGAACTACGATGAGGCGAATCAAAATACGAAGACGTACATATCGGATTATGTCGCGGGCAATATCTCGGACCGGCTGAACTCTCCCGGTAAGAGCAGCTCGGGAACTTACCTGGGCTTTAAAAAGCAGAATTTTGTCAATGAGAACACGATCAACTATAATAAGACCTTTAAAGAAGATCACAATGTGTCGTTGATAGCGGGTGTCTCGTACAATTGGGTGCACCTGGAAAATTTTACGTTAAAAAGCGCCGGCGGCTTTGCCAACGATCTTTCCTCAACCCTGAACAATACGATCCCCAATTCGGGCGGGGTGACCGTTACGGGCAATACGACAGAATCCAACAATGCACTGCTGTCCTATTACGCGCGGGTGCAATATGGTTTCCGCGGCAAATATCTTTTATCGGCCTCTGTGCGGAGGGATGGCTCTTCCCGGTTTGGCAGACAGACCCAATGGGGTACTTTCCCTTCCTTGTCGGCAGGCTGGAGGATCTCCGATGAATCTTTTCTGCAGGGGATCCGGTGGATCAATGACGTGAAGCTGCGTTTCAGCTACGGCAGATCGGGCAATAACAATATCGGTGATTATGCAGCTGTTCCCACACTCATCAGCGGACTGGTGGGCACGACCCTGAACGGCAACTACAGCTTTGGCGGCAGCTCTCCCGTGGCTATGACGGGCCAGGTGCCGAATGGACTGGGTAATGCGCAATTGAAATGGGAAACGTCCAATACCTATGATGCGGGTTTTGACGCAGGCCTGTTCAACAACCGCGTGAATATCATTTTTGACGTGTATGAAAAGAAGAATACGAACTTATTGCTGAACATCCCTATACCGGGTGCAACAGGTGCGAATACCATCCTGGAGAACATTGGCGCTGTGCGGAACAGGGGACTGGAGCTGGGTGCGAACACCATTACGGTGATGACAAAGGCTTTTCAATGGACCACGAATGCCAATATCGCTTTTAACCAGAACAGGGTGGTAGCGTTGGGCAATTCAGGCGCGCCGATAAATATTCCTTCCAACGGGTATGGCGGCAATCCGCCTTTCCTGATGCAGAGCGGACTGCCTATGTACAGCTACTATGTGATCAAAACAAACGGCATACTGACACAGGCCGATCTCAACGATCCCAAGGTGGCCAAGCTGGCGAAGCAGGAGGTAGGGGATGCTAAATACCTGGATGCAAAGCCGGATGGTGTCATCGATGCCGGCGACCGGGTAGTGGCCGGGCAGCCCAGTCCCAAGTACACCTGGGGGCTGACGAATACTTTCAGGTACCATAACTTCGACTTGGGCGTGCAAGTGTATGGCCAGCATGGAGGTTCCATCCTGTCGTATATCGGGAGGGCCATCGACAATCCTACCAATGGGGCGAATGCTACGCAGATCGGCGTCTGGAGAGACCGGTGGACGACGGCTAATCAGAACTATAAGGCGCCCAGGGGAAAGATCGGTATCAGCTACACTATACCTTATGTCACTTCGGACTGGATCTATTCCTCGGATTTCTGGAGGATACAAAGCATTACGCTGGGGTATAACATGAAAAACTTCATAAAGACAGGCGCTATCAGCGCAGCCAGGGTTTATGCATCTGCCGTTAATTTTTTCGGCAGGGACAAGTACAAGGGCGGCGTGAACCCCGAAGCGCAGAATACCAACCTCAGCGGCAATGCCAGCTATCCCCTGCCGGGGGATTATGGTGCGCTGCCTTTGAATAAGAGCGTGGTGCTCGGCCTTAATGTTTCATTTTAATTCAAACTACTTCCAATGCGAAAGATATTTTATTTATCGATGGCTTGCTGTGTTGTGTTCAGCGGCTGCACAAAGAAATTAAACCAGCTGCCTCCTTCCAACGCCCCTGTGGCATCCTTCTTTTCCAATACCAGCGATTTTATGCAGGCTGTCACCGGGGCTTATAACCAGTTACGCGCTTACCCGGACCAGACGTTGTGGATGGGCGAAATGCGGAGCGATAACATACTGGCGGGGTCCGATGGTAACAGGGACTGGCAGGGGATCAATGATTTCTCACCCAATCTGACGAATACGGCGTTTATCGTCAGCGCCTGGAATACAAATTTTAATGGGGTCTATAATGCAAATACGGTGCTGGATGCCCTGGAGAAGAAAGGAACGAATGTGACGGATACTGCAATGAGAAGGCGGTTTGGGGGAGAGTGCAGATTCCTCAGGGCCTTCTATTATTTTCAGCTGCTGCGGCTGTATGGGGAACTGCCTGTCATCGACCATGTTGTGTCGGCGCCGGAGGCCGAGAATATACCACGCAGCAAGGTGGAGGACGTGTATAGCCTGATCATCTCCGATCTGCAGTATGCCATTGCCAATCTGCCGCCCGGCTATACGGGTGCGGATATAGGGCGGGCTACTTCCAATGCAGCAAAGGGCCTGCTGGGGTTGGTGTACCTGACGCGGTCGGGGCCGACCTATAATGTGAAGGGGCCGGGGATCAACAGCAACGAGTATGACAAGGCGATGGCACTTTTCAATGATGTCATCGGAAGCGGCCTGTTCAGTTTCCTTGGCAGCTACCCATCCATCTTTTCCTACACGGGCGAAAACAACAAAGAGGTGATCTTCGACGTGCAGTTCATGAGCTCGAACAATGGAGCGGATTTTCCCAGCATGCTGACCCCTACGGGCTATTGGGGCGGCCTGGGACTTTCCGGCAGCTATGGCAATGGTTACGGAAGCGTGACCTATAATATCAGCCGGGACCTGTTGAGGTCTTATACTACCAGCGCGGGAGGCGGCGTGGATACGCGGGATACTTTTTCCATCCAGCATAAGTTCAACAGCAGCGCCACGATCGTAGATTCCGTCAATCCTTTTATAAAGAAGTATCTCAATATTGGGAAACGGGGCACGGGCTATAATGACTGGCCGATCAATTATATTGTGATGCGTTTTACGGATGTACTATTGATGAAGGCCGAGTGCATTTTGCATGGCGCCAGCGGCGGGTCGCAGTCGTATGTGGATTCCGTGGTGAACCTGGTGCGGCAGCGGGCGGGTGTTCCTACGGGTCTTTCCAATGTGGATCTGCCGACGCTCATGGAGGAGCGGAGAAGGGAGTTCCTGGGAGAGGGACTGCGATGGAATGACCTGGTTCGGGAGGGCATGGCGGTGACAACCATGAATGCCTGGATCGCTAATGACAGTCTTTCCACTATTAACAAGGTGGTGCCGCAGTTTGTCATTTATCCTGTGCCTAACGCGGAGATCCTGGTGAAGCCGGGTTTGTATACGCAGAACGATGGGTACTATTAATACGACGTTTATGAAAATGATCTTATCAGTGGTGACCGTCCTGCTGTCATGGGTGAGCGACTATGCACAACCGGTGATGGAGACGGGATCTGTACGGCCGATGCCGGACCAGTGGATAGACAAAGACACGCGGCATACGGTCATACGGCTGTCCCGTAACCCGGGTAATAACGGCAGCTTTTACTTTCACAACAACCCTTTTATAGGGAATAAGATGGTGTTTTACAGCACGGAAGGGAAGGAAAGGCAGATCTATACGGTGGACCTGCGGACGTTGGAAACGGTGCGGGTTACGGACAGGGTCTTGCCTATGAATGGAGAGATCGCGGCTGTCCGGAGTAAACGTGTTTTTTACCAGGTGAAGGACAGTGTTTTTGCCACCAACATCGATACAAGGGAGACGAAGCTGGTGTTTGTTTTTCCGGCTGACTTTAGAGGGTCTGTGTCTACCCTGAATGCGGACGAGACCCTACTGGCAGGTGTGCAGAGCGGGGACGAGGCGAAGGAGATACTCCGGCAGTATCCTGAGAAAAGGGATTTTTTCAACAGGATCTTCGATGCGCATATTCCACATATGCTGTTCACTATCGATGTCCGGACGGGGATGCTTAAGAAGATCCATGGAGAGGATACGTGGATCGGGCATGTGCAGTTCTCTCCCGCTGATCCGGCGCTGCTGATGTTCTGTCATGAAGGGCCCTGGCAAAAGGTGGACAGGATCTGGACCATCGATGTGCAGACGAATGCAGTAAAGCTGATGCATAAGCGAACGGTTGAAAATGAGATCGCGGGACATGAGTTCTTCAGCCCGGATGGCAGGACGATCTGGTTTGACTGGCAGATACCGAAAGGACAAACGTTCTACCTGGGTGGCGTGGATGTAAGGACGGGGGAGGAAAAGCAGTACGGGATGACGCGGGATGAGTGGTCGATCCATTTTAATATTTCTCCGGATGAGCAATGGTTTGCGGGTGATGGCGGGGATTCGGGCCAGGTGGCGAAAGCGAAGAACGGCCGCTGGATCTATCTCTTCCATCCTGAAGGCGGCAGACTGGCGGCGGAAAAGCTGGTGAATATGCAGCACCAGTATTATAAGCTGGAGCCTAATGTACATTTTTCGCCTGACGGGAAGTGGGTGATCTTTCGTGCCAATTTCGAAGGCAAGGAGGAGATCTATGCGGTGGATATTTCTTCGGGCAAAGAGGAGGCGGGCACCGGCTGGCCGGCGATCACGCAGACGGCAAAGCCCTGGACGCGGTGGTGGTGGATGGGAAGTGCGGTGAACAGGCAGGACCTGACGGAAAACATGGAGCAGTATAAGGCAGTAGGGCTGGGGGGATTGGAGATCACGCCCATCTACGGGGTGAAGGGGTATGAGCAGCAGTTCATTCCTTATTTATCACCGGCGTGGATGGATATGCTGAAACATACGGTAAAGGAAGCGGGAAGGCTGGAGCTCGGGATCGATATGGCTAACGGGACGGGATGGCCGTTCGGAGGAGGACCGCTGATAGATGAGCAGTATGCCTGTAAGGATCTTGTATATAAGACATGGTCGTTGAAGGCGGGGGAGTCGTTGAAAGATACGGTGAAGTATATGCAGGAGGCGTTGGTGCGTACGGATGGGGGAGTGAAGATCGGGATCGGGCAGGTGCGGGATCCGATCTATATGAATAATGATCTGCAGTCACTGGCTTTTTTCCAGGTACGGTTTGCCCGGGCATTGCCTTTGGAGGCGTTGATGGCCTATGGGGCTGAAGGGCAGGTGGTGAACCTGACCCGGAAGGTAGATGCTGCCGGGCGGCTTGACTGGAAGGCGCCGGAAGGCGGAGGTGATTGGACGCTGTACGGGATGTTCCAGGGATGGCATGGTAAGATGGTGGAGCGCGCGGCGCCGGGCGGGGAGGGGAATGTGATCGATCATTTTTCCGGGGCTGCTTTGAAAAAATACCTCAGCCGGTTTGACACAGCGTTTGGAGCGGGAGGAGTTTCCGGTGTGCGCGCTTTTTTCAACGATAGCTATGAAGTGGATGATGCGAAGGGGCAGAGCAACTGGACCCCCGGTTTTTTAGAGGTTTTCCGGTCTTACAGGGGATATGATCTGCGCGAGCATTTGCCCGAATTGTTAAGCGATGGAGGGCGTGTGCTGTGTGACTACCGGGAAACGATATCCGATCTGCTGCTGGACCAGTTTACGCGGGGATGGCGGTCATGGGCGCAGGGGAAGGGCGCTGTTATCCGCAACCAGGCACATGGCGCCCCTGCCAATATCCTGGACCTGTATGCCGCCAGTGATATTCCCGAGACGGAAGGTTCAGATATACTGCGTTATAAGTTCGCCAGCTCGGCGGGGCATGTGATGGGACGGCCGCTCGTGTCTTCGGAGTCTGTCACCTGGCTGAACGAGCATTTTCTCAGCAGCCTGGCGGATGTGAAGCAGGCATTGGACCTGGATTGGCTGGGCGGCGTCAATCATGTTTTTTATCATGGGACGGCGTATAGTCCCAGGCGTGATCCGTGGCCGGGATGGCTCTTCTATGCGGCTGTGCATTTCACGCCCAACGATCCCTGCTGGAAGGACTTTGCCGTGTTGAACCAGTATGTCGCGCGCTGTCAGTCTTTCCTGCAACAAGGGACGCCGGATAATGATGTGCTGTTGTATTATCCTGTCTATGACAGCTGGATGGACAGGGGGCGGGAGCTGCTGAAGCATTATGATAGGGAATCCGAGTTTGATGTGAAGGGATTTAAGGAATGTGCGGAGGGGATGTTGGGCAAAGGGTATGCGTTTGATTATATATCCGATAGGCAAGTCAGGGAGTTGGGTGATGGATTAAGGACTGCGGGGGGCGGAGTATATCAGACGGTGCTGTTGCCGGGCTCTAAATATATTTCTTTGCAGGCTTTCAAAAGGTTGGTGGAACTGGCGGAGGGAGGTGCGACGATCCTGGTGAAAGGTGAGCTGCCTGTGGATGTGCCGGGATGGGCTTCGTTGCCTTCCCGGAGAGATTCGCTGCAGGGATTGCTGCGGCGACTCCGGTTTGCTGAGACCGGAGAAGGTGTCCGGCGGGCGTCCCTTGGAAAGGGGGCTTTTATAAAAGGAGATGATCTCAGCGTATTGCTGAGGTATGCCAGGGTGCGGCGCGAGGAGATGTTCGATGACAGTTTGAATGTGGTACGGCGAGTGATGGATAAGGGGCATTGCTATTTCATTGTGAACAGGGCCAGTAAGCAATGGGAGGGATGGGTAAGATTGGCTGATGCGTTTGAGGGTGTGATGCTCTTTGATCCGATGAGCGGGAGGGCAGGAGATGGGGGTCAGCGGGAGCGGTCGGTCTATTTACAATTGCTGCCGGGGGAGAGTGTGATCGTTCGGACCATTCCGGCGGCGGTTGGCGGAAGCGAGGCGTATCCGTATTACAGGGAAAGGGGAGAAGGATTGGAACTGAAAGGCCTGTGGACGGTGACGTTCGTCGAAGGCGGGCCGGTGCTGCCTGCTCCCGTGCAGGTGCGTGAACTGGGTTCCTGGACGAGGCTGGATGGAGAAGCCGTGAAGCGATTTTCGGGTACGGCAAAATATGTATTGTCTTTTGACAAGCCTGCCATGGCGGCAAAGGCGTGGATGCTGGACCTTGGTAAGGTGGATCTGACGGCGCGGGTGGTGCTGAACGGACGTGAGGCGGGTGGGTTGATAGGGCCGTATTACAGGTGGATCTTACAGGATTCGTTATTGCGCGGGCATAATTTGCTGGAAGTATATGTGTCGAATGGAATGGTTAACCGGATCGAAGACCTGGACAGGAGGGGTGTGGTCTGGAAGAAATTCTACAATTATAATTTTCCTGCGCATGCGCGGGAGAACAGGGCGGCGGACGGGCTTTTCAGTGCGGCGGCATGGAAGCCGATGGAGGCGGGCTTGTCGGGGCCGGTGAGGCTGACCGCATTGGAAGCGGTCAAATTGCAATAAGTTAAATAAATCAATATGCTGTAAATATGAAGATATCGTTATGGCTGATAGCCTGTTTGTCGTTTGCTGTGCGCCTGCATGAAGACACAAGGCCTGTGTTGTATATCATCGGGGATTCCACTGTAAAGAACGGAAAGGGCAAGGGGGACGGCGATCTGTGGGGATGGGGAAGCTTTCTGGACAGTTATTTTGATACGACCCGGATAGCGGTGCGTAATCATGCGTTGGGCGGTCGCAGCAGCCGGACCTTTATCACGGAAGGTCATTGGGAGCAGGTGACGGCGCATTTGAAAGCGGGTGACTTTGTTATTATGCAATTCGGCCACAATGATGGCGGGCCGTTGGATGATACGGCAAGGGCCCGCGGGACCATCCGGGGAACAGGAGAAGAGACGAAGGATATTTATAATCCGATCATGAAAAAGAATGAGACGGTGCATAGCTATGGCTGGTACATGCGCAAATATGTGGAAGACGTGAAGGCAAAAGGCGCTGTGGCGATCATCTGTTCGCCTGTTCCCCGGAATGTCTGGAAGGAGGGGAAATGTGTGCGGTCTTCGGAAGATTACGGCAAATGGGCCCGGGAGACGGCCGTGGCGACAGGGGCCTGTTTCATCGATCTGAATGGGATCATTGCCGACAAGTATGACCAGTGGGGTGTTGACAGTGTTACCCGGTTCTTTCCGGGGGATCATACGCATACGAACGGAGCGGGGGCAAAAGTAAATGCACAGGCCGTGGTGGAGGGGATCAGGGGATTGAAGATGCCCGGATTGGAAGGCTATCTTATGGGAGATGAGGTGTTGCAGGCCATGCGGCGGGCGAATCATTATTTTATGCAGAAATGGCCGGACCCGGGGCAGGACATTGTCACGAACAAGGTCCGTCCTTCGAATATCTGGACAAGGGGTGTCTATTATGAGGGATTGATGGCTTTGTATGGCATCGATAAGCAACAGGCATATTATGATTACGCGGTGGACTGGGGCAACAAGCGTCAATGGACGCCCAGGAGCGGTATTACCGGTAGAAATGCCGATGATCAATGCTGCGGGCAGACGTATATCGATCTGTACAGGATGGATCCGAAGCCTGAAAGAATAGCGGGGATCAGGACCTGTATCGATAATATGCTGCCGGGTGACAAATGCGACGACTGGAACTGGATAGATGCGATCCAGATGGCCATGCCGGTGTTCGTCCGGCTGGGAGTGGTGTATAAGGATACCGCCTATTTCCGGAAGATGTATGACCTGTATCATTATACTAAGGTTTTTCACGGAGGGCACGGTCTGTATAACCCTGAAGAGCACTTATGGTGGAGGGATAAGGATTTTGTGCCGCCTTATAAGGAGCCGAATGGGCGCAACTGTTACTGGAGCAGGGGCAATGGCTGGGTATTGGCTGCCCTGGTGCGGGTGTTGTCGCTGCTGCCCGCGAATGATCCTCACCGGGAGGAGTATCTCCGGGACTATCTTGACATGGTGAAAGCGCTGGCGCCCCTGCAGCGTGGTGACGGTGGCTGGAATGTCAGCCTGCTTGATCCGGCTCATTTTGAAGGTAAGGAGCTGAGTGGAACGGCCCTTTTTACATATGGGATCGTCTGGGGGATCCGGCACGGCTATTTGGATAGAAAGGTGTATTTACCGATAGTTCTTAAGGCGTGGAATGCCATGGCGAAGGATTGTCTGCACGACAATGGCTTCCTGGGCTATGTGCAGGGGACGGGGAAGCAGCCTTCGGATGGGCAGCCGGTGGGGCCGGAAAAGGTCCCGGATTTCGAGGATTATGGGCTGGGGTGCTTTTTGCTGGCCGGGAGCGAGGTTTACCAGCTTTTTAGTAAAAAATATTCACCAGAATAGCCAATATGGGTATTTTTAGGTTAAAATAACTTATTAAACAGATAACATTATTAGTGATTTCTCCGGATGAATGCGTTTTCTTTGAACCTCCGAAAGCTTTGAGGAGGAAATTATTAACTAACGTTGCTTAACTATCCGGAAATGTCGAAAAACAAGATCTTAGTTCCATTCATCCTGGTGACATCCCTGTTCTTTTTGTGGGCTTTTCTGCACAATCTGAACCCGATCCTGATACCTCACTTGAAAAAAGCCTGCCAACTGAATGATACTCAGTCGTCTCTGGTGGATTTTCCCATTTACCTGGCCTATTGTTTAACAGCCATTCCGGCGGGCCTATTCATGCATAAATACGGATATAAAAAAGGGATCATATTTGGACTGATCATGTTCGCCTTTGGGGCTGTATTGTTCACTTTTGCCGCTTCGGAACGCAATTTCCTATTCTTCCTTTTTGCGCTGTTCGTCCAGGGCAGCGGCGCTGCCTTTCTGGAGACGGTGGCCAATCCCTATATGGCCAACCTGGGTGATCCGGCGAATTCGGAACAGCGGCTGAATTTTGCCCAGTCCTTTAACGGGCTGGGGGCCATGGTGGCGCCGCTGGTTGGAGCCCAATTCATTTTATCCGGTATTGAACATTCGGAGGGTGAGCTGAAAGTGATGGAGGCCAATGGGACTTTGCAAGCCTATCTGCAGTCCGAGGCCAATACCGTGAGGCCGCCTTATTTTGTTATTGCAGGGGTGGTGCTGCTGGTGGCGCTGCTTTTTGTGTTTACGAAATTGCCTGAGATAAAGGAGCCGGATGCAGGCCTGGACGCAGGTGCGGCAGGGGCGCATGGGCCGGTGAGTACGGAATTCTCATTTAAGGTCTTCCGGTTCAGCCACCTTAAGTGGGCTATCATAGGGATATTCTTTTATGTGGGATCCCAGGTAGGCGTGGGTAGTTTTTTTATACGTTTTTCCAGGTTCGTAGCAGATATACCCGAGAAGGAAGCGGGGCGTATGTTCGCCTATATCGCCATGGTGGGCTTTATGGCGGGCAGGTTCCTGGGAACTTTTTTCATGAGATATATCAGGCCGGCGAAGCTGCTGTCGCTGTATGCGACCATTAACATCCTGCTGCTGACGGTGGGCATTCTTGCCAAGGGGCATGTGGCCGTGTATGCGGTGATGGCGACGCCTTTCTTTATGTCCATTATGTTCCCAACCATATTCGCCCTGGGCATCAAGGACCTTGGAGAGGAGACGAAGATGGCGTCTTCCTTTCTTATCATGGCCATCATCGGTGGCGCTATTGCCCCGCTGGCCATGGGGGCTATTTCTGATGCAACGGGTGGTAATATACAGGTGGCCTACATCGTACCGTTGATCTGTTTTGCTTATATCTTGTTCTTTGGTCTCAAAGGATATAAGATAAAACCTGTCAAGGCATGAGATATTGTCTGGCATTAGACCTTAATAATGACCCCACGCTGATAGCGGAGTATGAGCAATGGCACCGGGAAGTGTGGCCGGAGATCAAGGCGAGTATCCGGGATGCGGGGATCACCGATATGGAGATCTACCGGCTGGAGGACCGGCTGTTCATGATCATGGAGACGACGGCGGATTTCAGCGGGGAGCGGAAGGCGGCGATGGATGCGACCAATCCTGCGGTGCAGAAATGGGAGGAGCTGATGTGGAAGTATCAATCGCCTGTACCGGGAGGGCAGCCGGGGGAGAAGTGGCGGTTGATGAACAGGATATTTTCATTGAATCAATCAATATAATTCAGCATGTTCAGTTTGAAAGAAAAAAATGCCGTCATCACCGGTGCGGGCAGCGGGATCGGCAAGGCAGTGGCCCTGCTCCTGGCGAAGCAGGGGGCAAGGGTGTTTGCGGTGGACCTTAATGAAGAGCAGGCTTTGTCGACGGTGAAAGAGATAGAGGCGGCGGGCGGCAAGGCCTCGGCACATGCGGCGGATGTATCGGATCAGTCGGCAGTGCAGCAGGTGTTTGCGGCGGTACCGAAGGTAGATATCGTGGTGAACAGTGCCGGAGTGAGTCATGTAGGTACGGTGGAGACGACGCCGGAAGCTGATTTCGACCGGCTGTACAAGGTCAATGTGAAGGGAGTTTACAATAGTCTTTTTGCGGCCATCCCTTTGATGAAGAAGAGCGGGGGCGGTGTCATCGTCAACATGTCCTCTATTGCGGCGCTGGTAGGCATTCCGGACAGGTTTGCTTATTCCATGACCAAGGGCGCTGTGATGGCCATGACGTTGTCGGTGGCGAAGGATTATATCCAGCACGGCATCCGCTGTAACTGTATCTCCCCGGCGCGTGTGCATACGCCTTTTGTAGATGGGTTCCTGAAGAAGAACTACCCGGGAAAGGAACTGGAGATGTTCGATAAATTATCGAAGACCCAGCCTATCGGCAGGATGGCGAAGCCCGAGGAGATCGCAGGGCTGATCCTGTATCTCTGCAGCGATGAAGCGAGCTTTATCACCGGCTGCGATTATCCCATCGACGGGGGATTTGTTAAACTGAACAATTAAATACACTATATGAAGCTGATACGACATGGCGAATTAAATAAGGAGAAGACGGGTATTGTTCTATCTGATAAGTATTATGATACTTCTTCTTTTGGCGAGGATTACAATGAGCAGTTCTTTGAGTCGGGTGGTCTGGCCAGATTGAAGGCATTCGTGGATAAGAACAAGGGTTCGCTGGCTGAATTGCCCGCGGGTGTGCGGCTGGGCTCACCGATCGCGCGACCTTCGAAGATCGTCTGCATCGGACTTAATTACGCGGACCATGCGCGGGAGACGGGCGCCACACCTCCTCCCGAGCCTGTGATCTTCATGAAATCAACGACGGCCCTTGCAGGTCCTTATGATGATATCGTCATTCCAAAGAATTCAGTGAAAACGGATTGGGAAGTGGAACTGGCGGTGGTCATCGGCAAGAAAGCAAGCTATGTCAGTGAGGCCGAAGCTTTGAACTATGTTGCGGGCTATTGCCTCCACAATGATGTTTCCGAGCGGGAGTTCCAGATCGAACGGAGCGGCACCTGGGACAAGGGCAAGGGCTGCGATACTTTTGCGCCGCTGGGGCCTGTCCTGGCGACCCCTGACGAGGCCGGCGACATCGACAAAATGCGTCTGTGGCTTACCGTGAACGGGAAGAAGATGCAGGATGGCACGACTGCTAATTTTATATTCCGGATACCTTTCCTTATCTCCTATGTCAGCCAGTTCATGACCCTGCTGCCGGGCGACGTGATCTCCACGGGCACGCCCGCGGGTGTGGGCATGGGATTGAACCCACAGACCTATCTGAAGCCGGGCGATGTTGTTGAGCTGGGGATCGACAACCTGGGCACATCCAGGCAAAAAGTAAAAGCATATGCAAACGCCACCGCTGAATCTTAAGATAGACGCACACCAGCATTTCTGGAAGTTCGATGCTTTCAGGCATTCCTGGATAAATGATGAGATGAATGTCATCCGGAAGGATTTTATGCCGGCCGACCTGGAACCTCTTTTGCAGGCCACGGGGATCGACGGCTGTGTGCTGGTGCAGGTGGACCAGTCGGAGGATGAGAATGACTTCCAGCTGGAGAATGCGCGCAACCATGACTTTATCAAGGGTGTGGTGGGTTGGGTGGATCTGCAATCTCCTGATGTTGCGGAGAAGCTGGCGCATTACAAGCGTTTCCCCAAGATGAAGGGCTTCCGGCATATCCTGCAGGGAGAAAAGGACCGGGCGCTGATGCTGAAGCCTGCATTCCAGCGGGGGATCGCTGCGCTGCGGCAATTTGGATACACGTATGATATCCTCATCTTTCCCGACCAGCTGGGCTATACCCGGGATTTTACGGCAGCCTTTCCTGACCAGCCATTTGTGATCGACCATGTCGCCAAGCCTTATATCAAAGATGGATCGCTCACCGCAGAATGGAAGGCGGCTATCCGGGCTGTTGCCGCGCAGGAGAATGTCTATTGCAAGATCTCGGGCATGGTGACGGAGGCAGACTTTAAGAACTGGAAACCGGAGGAGCTTTATCCATATATCGACACCGTGGTGGAGGCTTTTGGCGCCAGGCGGATCATGTTTGGTTCCGACTGGCCCGTTTGCCTGGTGGCGGCAAGCTATCAGCAATGGTTTGAGCTGCTGAAAGATTATTTCTCCCGTTTTTCAGCTGAGGAACAGTCAGCTTTTTTTGGTGGCAACGCAATCCAATTTTATAACCTTTAAAGACGATAGTAATGGATCTACAGTTGAAAGATAAAGTCATCATCGTATCCGGCGGCGCCAAGGGCATTGGAGAGGGTATTTCCAGGGTGCTGGCAGGAGAAGGGGCCATCCCTTTTATCATCGGCCGGAACGAGCAGGATAATAAGGCGGCGGTAGCGGAGATCACGGCGGCGGGAGGAAAGGCCTACCAGTTTGCTGCGGAGCTGACGGAGCCATCGGCGTGCGAGGCGGCAGTGAAGACGGTGCTGGATAAAATGGGAAGGATCGACGGACTGGTGAACAATGCGGGCGTCAATGATGGAGTGGGGCTGGCTTCCGGCAACTATGAAGCCTTTATCGCTTCGCTGCATAAGAATGTGGTGCATTATTATTTATTAGCGCATCATGCGCTGTCTGCCTTGCGGCAGTCGAAGGGCGCGATCGTGAATATCAGCTCCAAGACGGCGGAGACGGGACAGGGGAATACATCGGGTTATGCCGCCGCCAATGGCGGGCGTAATGCGCTTACCCGGGAGTGGGCGGTAGAGCTGCTGCAGGACGGCATTCGTGTGAATGCCATCATCGTGGCGGAGTGCTGGACGCCTTTGTATGAGAAGTGGATCAGGACGCTGGAAAACCCGGAAGAAAAATTGAAATCCATCGTAGCGAAGATTCCATTGGAGAACAGGATGACGACGGCGGAAGAGATCGCGAATATGACGGCTTTCCTGTTGTCGTCCAGGTCCAGTCATACGACGGGGCAGCTGATCCATGTGGACGGGGGGTATGTGCATTTGGATCGGGCTTTGGCAGGCACTTAAAGATTTTAAACATGAAGGTATTAGTTTGTATAAAGCCGGGCGAGTTTGAGTACAAGGAGATGGATGCGCCGCTGGCGAAGCCGGGGCAATCCATTATCAGGATCCGGCGGATCGGTATTTGCGGGACGGACCTGCATGCTTATGAGGGGACGCAGCCTTATTTCGAGTATCCCCGCATCTTAGGTCATGAGCTGGCGGGCGACCTGGTGGATGTGGATCAGGCGCCGGGTTTTGTGATAGGTGATGCGGTGACGATCATCCCTTACTTCAACTGCGGACATTGTATCGCATGCCGGAATGGGAAGCCGAATTGCTGTACGGCTATCAGGGTTTGTGGTGTGCATGTGGATGGCGGCATGGTGGAATATCTCTCTGTTCCTTCGTCCGCGCTGGTACATAACCAGGGATTGGGGTATGACCAGCTGGCGTTGGTGGAGCCGTTGGCCATCGGCGCTCATGCCGTGAGAAGGGCCGCCGTGCAGCCCGATGAGTCTGTGCTGGTGGTGGGGGCAGGCCCCATTGGTCTGGGAGTGATGGAGTCGGCGCGCATAGCAGGGGGGCAGGTGATCGCAATGGATATCAACGAGGGCCGGCTGGATTTCTGCCGGGACCGGCTGCACCTGCTGCATACGGTGAATGCCGGCGCGGAGGATGTCATGGAAAGGCTGCGTCATATCACCCGGGGCGACATGCCAACAGTGGTGATCGATGCCACCGGCAGCCTGAAAGCTATCAACAATGCTTTTCAATATATGGCCCATGGGGCGCGGTATGTGCTGGTAGGTCTGCAGAAAGGGGATATCCAGTTCAGCCACCCGGAGTTCCACAAGCGGGAAGCGACCCTGATGAGCAGCCGGAATGCTACCCGGGAGGATTTTGCCCGGGTGATGGATTCGATGAAGCAGGGGTTGATCGACCCTACTACCTATATCACCCATCGTGTGGGATTTGAAGAAGTGAAGAAGGAATTTGCGGGCTGGCTTGATCCGGCGAAGGGGGTGATCAAGGCGATGGTCCAGCTGTGAGCGACTAGCTTCAAGCTGCAAGCTTCGGGCTATGAGTGATGGATTATTTAAATGTCAATAGGTTATGGTTTTGTCTTTTGGAGAATTATTGCTGCGGATCTGTCCCGATGGGGGTGGCGAATGGCTGGAGGACAATGTCCTGTCCTGCTATGTAGGCGGCGCGGAAGCCAATGTGGCTACGGCCCTGGCATTGTGGAATATTCCTTCGGCTTATTTTACGGTGTTGCCGGACAATATGATGTCGCATCAACTGACGGGCTACCTTGGTCAGCGGGGGATCGATACTTCCCGTGTGATCTACAGGGGGACGCGGCTGGGGCTTTATTTCCTGCCAAAGGGAAAGGACCTGAAGAATGCCGGCGTCATCTATGACAGGGACCATTCTTCATTTTCGGATCTTCAACTGGGCACCATCGACTGGGATAAGGTTTTTCAGGGCGTGAAGTGGCTGCATTTCAGCGCCATCTCTCCGGCCTTGAATGCCAGGGTGGCGGCTGTATGTGAGGAAGGCCTGGCGGCGGCCGTTGCGAAAAAGATCTCCGTCTCCGTCGACCTTAATTACCGGGCCAAGCTCTGGCAATATGGGGCGGCGCCTGTGGATATCATGCCGGGGCTGGTGCAATATTGCGACCTGGTGATGGGTAATTTATGGGCAGCGGAAAAAATGCTGGGCGTTCCTGTGGATGCGTCCCTTTCGGAGAGCAGTACGAAGGAGGAGTACCTGGCGCATGCGGAAAAGACCAGCCAGGAGATCTTCCGTAAATTTCCGCGGGCGAAAATGGTGGCCAATACCTTCCGGTTCGACAAGGATGGTGCCGGTATCCGGTATTATACGACGTTGCATTCAGGTAAGAAGCTGTACCACTCGAAGGAATATCTTGCCGATAAGATCGTCGACAAGGTAGGCAGCGGGGATTGCTTTATGGCCGGATTGATCTATGGGCAATATGGTGGAAAGGATTACCAGGAGACGCTGGAATTTGCCACGGCTGCCGCATTCCAAAAACTTTTTATCTCCAATGACGCGACCAATCAGCGGGTGGAGGAAATAGAAAAAAGCATTTTAGCATATGAGCGATAAGAACACAATCCTGCAAAGCATCTTGAATCAGGGAATGCTTCCTCTGTTCTACTGGGAGAGCCCTGAAGTGAGCGTGGAAGTGACCCGGACCTTGTACAAGGCAGGCGTGCGTGCATTGGAATATACTAACCGGGGGAAGGCGGCATTGGAGAACTTCCGGACGATGAAAAAGACCTTTGCCGTGGAGGCTCCCGACCTGTACCTGGGGATCGGTACGATCAAGACCGAGCAGGAGGCGAAGGACTTCATTGCTGCGGGAGCGGATTTTATCATTGCGCCGATCGTGAATCCGGCGGTAGCCGCGGTGGCGGAGAAGGCGGGGCTCCTGTGGATCCCCGGATGCATGACTCCTACGGAGATCTTTCAGGCACAACAGCTGAAGGCGGCGGTGATCAAGATCTTCCCTGCGAATATCCTGGGACATGAGTTCATCAGCTCTATAAGGGAGCTGTTCCAGGGACAATTGTTCATTCCCACCGGCGGGGTGGAGCTGAACAAGGATAATATCCGGGCCTGGTTCAAGGCGGGCGTGTGCGCGGTAGGTATGGGCAGCAAGCTGATCAGCAAGGATATCCTTAAGAACGAGCAATACGAGATCTTATATAAGAATACGGTGACTGCCCTCCAACTGGTGAGGGATGTCATTAATGAAAACGATTAGTTATGCATCTGTCTAAAAGTAATGTAGAAGCCATCAAGGCGCCGGGGATCGTCAAGTCTGATAAAAAGATATTCGACCTTCCGGAGAAAGTGCTGCAATTCGGTACGGGCGTCCTGCTGCGGGGGCTGCCGGATTATTTCATCGACAAGGCAAACCGCCAGGGTGTGTTCAATGGCCGGGTGGTGGTGGTGAAGTCCACGGATGGCGGCGATGCGGCCGCTTTCGATCGCCAGGATGGATTGTATACTTTATGTATCCGGGGGATCGAGGACGGGAAGAAGATCGAGGAGAACGTCATCTCCAGCGCCATCAGCCGGGTGCTGTCGGCAAAGGAACAGTGGCAGGAGATCCTGCAATGTGCGCACAACCCGGAGATGCGGGTGATCATATCGAATACGACGGAGGTAGGCATCCGCCTGGTGGAAGAGGATATCAACCAACAGCCGCCGGCTTCTTTTCCCGGCAAGCTGCTGGCTTTCTTACTGGAGCGTTACAAGGCCTGCAAGGGCAGTGAGGAAGGGGGAATGGTGATCGTACCTACGGAGCTGATAGTGGATAATGGTAAGAAGCTGGCAGCCATTGTGCAGGAGCTGGCGCGGTTCAATAAGCTGGATGCGGCATTCCAATCCTGGCTTTCGAAGTCCTGCCGCTGGTGCAGCAGCCTGGTGGACCGGATCGTGCCGGGCAAGCCGGATGCGGCTACATTGCAACAATTACAGCAGGAGCTGGGTTATATAGATGACCTGTTGTCCATATCGGAAGTTTACCGGCTGTGGGCTATCGAAGGAGATGAGCGGGTCCGGTCTGTCCTTTCATTTGCCGCTGCTGATGCGGGTGTTATTATCCGGCCGGATATCGAGATCTACCGGGAGTTGAAGCTGCGTCTGCTGAACGGCACACATACCCTCAGCTGCGGGCTGGGTTTCCTTGCGGGATTTACGACGGTGAAAGAAGCGATGGGAGATCCCGGTTTTTCGGCCTTCGTATCGGACCTGATGCTGCAGGAGATCGCTCCTGCCATTCCTTATGCCATCCCGGCGGAGCAGTCCCGGGAATTTGGCCTCCAGGTGCTGGACCGTTTCCGCAACCCGCATTTGCAGCATCAATGGATCAGCATTACCATGCAGTATACTTCGAAGATGAAGATGCGCAATATACCGGTGCTGCTGCAGCATTACCAGCAGCATGCTGCTCCGCCGCCCTTGTTCGCCCTGGGCTTTGCCGCTTATTTGCTGTTTATGCGCGGCGGGGACTATAAGGTGAATGACGACAAGGCAGCGCTGTTTGCCGGGTTATGGAAGGAGCATACTCCCGCTGAGCTGGTGGACAAGGTACTGAGCGATACTTCGCTCTGGGACACCGACTTGTCGACCCTGCCCGGACTGGCCGCGGCCATTCGGGAGGACCTGGATACATTGATCAATAAAGGGGCGCAGACAACACTGGCCCGATTAGGAAAAATAAAAAGCGACTTATGAGCAAGCAACAAATTGTCCTGAAAGTTCATCCTGCCGACAACGTGCTGGTGGCATTGATAAATCTTCTTAAAGACGAGAAGGTTGTTTTTGAAGGAGTGGAGTACACAATGGAAGAAACCGTGAAGGCCAAGCATAAATTCGCCACGACCGACCTGGCTGCGGGGGATTCGATCATCATGTACGGCGTATTGGTTGGCAAGGCACAGCAGCCTATTAAGAAGGGCGGGCTTATCAGCACTTCCAATGTCAAGCATGCCGCGAATGATTTTACCGTGGGCGAGCGGCATACACAGTGGTCAAAACCTGATATCTCTGCTTTTTCCGGCAGGACGTTTAAAGGTTATCACCGGGCGGATGGCAGTGTGGGCACCGCGAATTATTGGGTGGTGATTCCCATGGTGTTCTGTGAGAACAGGAACCTGGACGTGCTGCAGCAGGCATTGGTCACCGACCTGGGTTATGGCAGGAACAGGACCTACCAGGTGCAATCCCAGCAATTGATCCAACTCTATAAGACAGGCAGAAGTGTGGAAGAGATCCTGCAGGCCGACCTGCAAGCTGATTATGAAAAGCACCCTTCCCAGCGCCTGTTCCCGAATGTAGACGGTATTAAATTCCTCACGCATGACGGCGGCTGCGGCGGTACGCGGCAGGATGCGCAGGCGTTATGCGGGCTGCTGGCGGGCTATATAACGCACCCTAATGTAGCAGGAGCTACGGTGCTGAGCCTGGGTTGTCAGAATGCGCAGGTGACTATGCTGGAAGACGAGATCAGGAAGCGCAGTCCTCAATTTTCCAAACCGTTGTATATTTTAGAGCAGCAAAAGATCGGGAAGGAGTCCGTCTTGTTGTCGGAAGCTATCAAGCAAACCTTTGCGGGTGTGATACTGGCCAATCAACAGGAGAGGAAGCCGGCGCCGCTGAGCAAGATCTGCATCGGGCTGGAATGCGGCGGGTCGGATGGTTTTTCCGGTATTTCCGCCAATCCGGCGATCGGCTACACGTCGGATCTGCTGGTGGCGATGGGTGGCAGTGTCATCCTTTCGGAGTTCCCCGAGCTGTGCGGTGTGGAGCAGAACCTGAGCGATCGTTGTGTGGATGTGCCGACGGCGGAAAGGTTTTCCCATCTTATGCGGACCTACAATGATAGGGCCAAGGCCGTGGGATCGGGTTTTGATATGAACCCTTCTCCGGGCAATATTCGTGACGGGCTGATCACGGATGCGATCAAATCGGCCGGGGCTGCCAAGAAGGGAGGTACATCGCCGGTGACGGCTGTGTTGGATTATCCCGAGAAAGTGGTAAAGCCGGGGTTGAACCTCCTGTGCACGCCGGGGAATGATGTGGAGTCGACCACAGCGGAAGTAGCTTCGGGCGCTAACGTGGTGCTGTTCACCACCGGACTGGGCACGCCTACGGGCAATCCCATCGCACCTGTGGTAAAGATCGCTACCAATACGCCTTTGTTCGAGCGGATGCGTGATATCATCGATATCAATACGGGTACGATCATCGAAGGTAAGGAGACGATCGAACAGGCGGGTGCGCGGATATTGGATTATGTCATCGGTGTCGCCAGCGGCGAGATCGAGGTGGCGGCGGTCCATCATGTGCAGGATGATTTTATTCCGTGGAAGAGGGGCGTGTCGCTGTGATCAAAAGCCATACGCGCTGATCTCTCCCATAACCATATAAGATTGAGGTCCTGAAACGCCTACGAACTTAAAATACCTGGCCTGCGGCTGTGATGCCATGATATAGGACTGTTCTCCGTTGAGCATCCTATTGAAGCTGTAAATACCCTGGTCAGTCCAATTTACATTGTCCGTACTGGTAAGGAACTGGATCTGATCGGGCCCGCGGTCATCTCCACCGTTCTCGAAGGTGGTCCGCCAAACACCGAATTTTGTGATCGTTCTTTCGACCCCCATATCGATGGTCGCAAAATGAGGATAGCTCGAGCATCCCGCACATGTGTGCCAGCGGGTGGCATCCGTACCGTCAATAAAATTAATGACAGCATTATCTCCGGCAGAATGCTGGGTGGAGTAGGCAATGATGCTCCAGTCCTTTTTGTCCAAAGAAATTTCTCCCAGACCGGAAGAAGCCGTGTAAAATTCGTCGATGCTCAAGGAATCCGGTTCAAAGACAGTCCGGTATTGCAAGGCTGTTCCCGGCTTGGCATCCGTCAATATGGAGGACGATTCCGTCACCGGGAAGCGAATGGTCCTGGCCATTCCGGTGAGATCGGTGTATGCCAGTTCCGTGAATATGGCGCCATTGGATATGTCCGCATTGCCCCATTTAATGGTGAGCTTATCGTTCTTGTCGAGCAATACTGAATTCACCGGCCTGGTCAGTAATTGCGATTGATACCTGTCACCGTAGGCGCCCGAAAGCAATTCCACGGGAATGGAGGGCACTCCATTCTTATCATAGGTCTTGATCTCGAAAGAATAATCTTTTTCAGGTAAATTGTCGATGATAACGCTGATCGTATCGGCGTCATCCTTAATATTCACTTCGATGGAGTCCGTATAATTGTCCCAAAAGATCCTGGCTTTTGTCACATTGGGGTCCGAACCTCTTAGCCATGTGATCTTTACCCTGTTATGCCCCGCGTAAGCTTTGGGAGATTTCGCTTTGCCTGTGTAGGTGATCCCCCCCACCACGATATATTGCTTGTAGGTACTATCCATTTTTTTACATGCTGACAAAAGCAGGAAGACTAGTAAGGCTGGAAGGAAATATATTGATCTCATAATAATTTAGTGTTTTATCTGACCCCAAAAAGTTAATTCCGAGATGACGATCTGTCCGGCGCTGCTGTATGATTCCAGGGCGTTCAGCCTGATAAAACGAACCGCAGGAATGACATTCTCAAATTCAAAGTCCTCCCCATTGGCACAGGCATAGTTATAGTCATCCTGGTTGGTCTGCCCCATTGGCAGCCCGGAAGGTTTAAATGAATGGAATGTCCCCAGCAATGTCCAGCTGGCGTCAAAGCTTCCATCCGGGTTGGGGTTATTCGAGCCCCATATTTCAAAAGTTTTCAGGGCGGAGGCGATATAAAAGTGATCGGTATTGACCTGGAATTCCTTAAACCTGCTCAGTACGACCTGTTGCCCGAGGTCCAGGGTAAACCATTGAGGGATAACAGAGTTGTTGGCAGATGCCCATATCCCGTTCCATAAGGTCCCGCCATTAAAGACATTCGCCAATCCATATTGCGGCTCGGCAGGTTTGTAGACGTCCGTCGGGAGCTGCAGGATGGAAAATTTATTCTTAGGGATCAGTTCTTCATACAATGGAGTAAGCGTTCTGATCAAAGTATCTGATTTGTTATTCCAGCGATCCCACAGCACCACAGCGAACTTTTTTTGTACGGAATCCAGGCCCCTCGAGGAAAAGGATCCTTCCAGGGCCCCGGTATAGAACGTGTTCAGTGTCGTCCAGGCGCCGGCGCCGGTGCTGTCCATCAATAGCTCGATGGCCAGGTTGGCCTGGGATGGATTTTTAAAGCCGATCCTTACTCCCCCGAATGCGGCAGTGAGGTTCAGGTCCTTGAAAACGGTCCTCACGGGTGGCGAGAGGGGAACAATGCTGACGGTCACCGGTGCGGATGCTTTTTCATTTTTGCCGACACTGTAGATCCTGACCTGGTGGCTCAAAGTATCGCCATAGCCCACAATGGCGAGCGTATCATTATAGTATGAACATTTCGCTTCCCGGAATACCCCGGGCCGGATCTCATATTCGGCCCTGGCATAAAAAAAGTTTGGATCTTTGGGGATTTTGTAATTGATCATGGCCCCTCCGGGCGTAGCCGCAATCTTTATATTGCTGACCTGTGCCGGCGCAGGGGAGCTGGAGTCGATGTGATCGAGCCTGTCTTCTTTTTTGCATCCTGCGCCCAGGATGAGGGTCAGGTATAAGAGGAGGAAATATATTTTATTTGCAGTTGTCTTTTCCATTTCGATTTTCATTTACAATTACCAGCCAATATTTTGTACGAGGTTGCTGTTAACGGTGATGTTGTAGTCTTTGATCGGCCAGAAATAATCTTTTACCCCGAAGGATTGGTTGAAAATTTTCTTGGGTACGTAGTAAGCTGCGGCGCTCGTCTGATTGACGTCCCAGCCCATTACCGTAGCGTTCAATTCCTTTGCGGCTTCTTTCCACCGGCGCAGATCCCAAAAACGCTGTGCTTCAAAAGCCATTTCGATCAGTCTTTCCTGGTGAATGATCTCGCGCATACCGTTCTGGGTGGCGAATTTCCCGGGGTTTGAAGAGAATTGGGTCCAGGAGTCTTTTACAGATTGCAGCCCGGCTCTTTTCCGGATGAGGTCCAGGTATGTATGCACTTCGTCCGTAGGTCCTGCCGATTCGTTCAATGCCTCTGCATAGAGGAGGTACAGGTCTGCCAGGCGCAGCGTTGGCCAGGGATAGGCTGAGACGGAATAACCTGTTTGCACGATGACGTTCTGATAGTGCACTAATTTCTTGATATAGTATCCTGTGACGGTGGCATAACCGGGCTTGCCCACACCCTGGGGCTCTTTGAATTTTGCAGCCAGGGCGAAGAGGGACTGATCCTTGCTGTCATCATAATTCCCTTGTCCGTACCATATCCCCGTATCGAATCCCATGTCGGCATAAAATCTGGGTTCACGGTCGAAATTCAATCCTGCAGTAGTGGCGCCATTGCGAATATATATTTTGTAATCATCCGTTGCTTTCCGTAAAGCATACCTGGTGCTGTAATTCCATGTCTTATCTTCCGAGATAGGCACGCCATTGCTGGAGTAATACATTTCTGCAATTTTCAAAGTCGGGGAATACAATCCCCTTGTCACGGTCTCATCCAGGTAACGCACATCCAGGAAAGGCGTAAGCAGTTCCTGCAAATGGGTAGTATTCATCATGGTATTGCCCCAAATGATCTCGCTGTTCCATTTTTCAGTAATAGCATTCCGGATACTCAATTGCGTCATGATGGTATCTGTAAGTTGAAATTGCTGGAAGGCAGGCTGATAATAGTACAGCTTCATGCCCAGGCCATCGGCCATATCTATGGCGCGTTTGCAGGCAGCTGCCGCTGAATCCCATTTAGCTTTTGATACTGTTTGATTAAAGAGCTGCGTACCATCGTGGTTCTTCAAGGTTTGTTGATCAGTATTCCCATTAAATAAGGGGCTGGCGGCCGTCACCAGTACTTTAGCCTTAAAAGTAAGTGCGATCAGCTGCGTTATGCGTCCCAGTTCCCGGGTAGGGTTGTCAATGGTCACCGGCAGGCCGGGGATGGCCTCGTCCAGGAGGCTCGTAATATAATTAAAGCAGGAATCTACAGGCGCGCGAAAGACTTTCACCTGGTTGACATCCGCGTTCACTGGTAAGTTTTCCTTCACCAGGGGGATGGGGCCATACTTTCTCAGCAGGTAGAAATGTTGATAGGCTTTAAGAAATTTCACTTCGGCGATCCAGCGTTTTCTTTCCGCCTCTTTAAGATCGGGGACCTTACCGATATTCTCCAGAAAAATATTACAATCCCTTAATGCCCTGTAAATGTAATCCATGTTCTCGGCGTAGGGATTGACTACATTCTGCAATCCTTTAGCGATGTTCTTATAGATCCCGCCGTTGTCATCATTTTCCCAGAGTTCATCGCCACCCAGCATGGCCGGGTCCTGCTCGGGGTCTCCGTCCCTTTGTATATAGGAATAGCAGGTGAACAGGTATTTCTCCGCCTGGCTGCGCATGGTAAAGGCGTTGTCGATCGTGGCCACGTTGTCAGGCACCACGTCCAGGTATTTCCTGCAGGAGGTCAGACCTGAAAGCAGGATCAGTAGTAATATTCCGGTGAGCTTATATTGTTTCATGATCTTTTATTAATGGTCATTAATTGAAACTAACATTCAGGCCTATGTTGAATACCCTTTGTACAGGATATCCCAGGCCGTTGCTTCCCATTTCCACATCCCAGAGCTTGAATTTGCTAAAATTCAACAGGTTGCTGGCATTGACATACAGCCTGAGGTTTGAGGTATGCAGCCTGGTCAGGATCTTTCTGGGGAGGGTGTATCCCAGCTCCACCTGTTTCAGTCTCAAAAAGGACCCATCGCGCATGAACCAGGTGCTGGTCTGGGCGTCATTGGCATTGACCTGTGGACTTAAGCGCGGCCAGAGGGCATAAACATTCCTGTTGTCTTCGGACCAGTAGCTGTTGGCATATGCTTTTAGGACCTGGTTTTGTAATTTTCCTCCGATGTTCTCTCCGGGATAAACATAGGAGGCAAAAGGAGATGTTGCATTCACGTCTATCCAGAATGACTCGTTAGCGAGGCCCTGGAAGAAGGCCGACACGTCAAATCCCTTATAGCCGGCGGAAAAGCCAAAGCCAAATACGATCTCAGGAGTGGTAGGGTTACCGATGGGGACGATGTCCGCTTCCGTGATCTGGCCGTCCTTGTTGACATCCGTGTATTTGATATCGCCGCCGCCATAGACGCCAAAGTTCTGCCTGGGAGAATTAGCCGCTTCTTCATCGTCGACAAACAAACGTTCGGCGATGTAGCCATAGTTCTGGTTGAGAGAATTGCCGATACGGCTGCGATATCTTTCCTTATACTGGGGCTCTTCATAAACCTTAAACTTGCTGCTGGCATACGTAAAATTTCCCCTGGCGGAGAGCCAAAGCCCATTGCTGAGATTTTGGGTAAAGTCTATGGAAATATCCGTTCCCTTGCTGCTGGCTTCTCCCACATTGGCCTTGATAGGCGCCGAAAATCCGCTGGTCATCGGCACCGAGGCCCTGTCCATAAGAATATGGGTACGGTCCTGGGTATAAAACTCTGCGACGATATTGATCTTGTTGAACAGTCCCAGTTCCAGCGCCAGGTTCTTTTGTTTGGACGTTTCCCAGGTGATGCCGGGATTGGAATACCTTGTGACGGAAACGCCGTTCAATCCTTCGCCTCCTGAAAAATCACGGCCAAAATAGGCGGCTCTGGCACCCTCGTTCATGTTGACATTGGAAAGATAGAAGAAGCGGTCTGAAGGGCTGCCGATGGCATCGTTGCCTACCAGACCGTAGGTAGCCCTCAATCTAAGATTGGATATGTAGTTGGGGAGATCTTTGAAGAACTTCTCATTGGAGATGGTCCAGGCCAGACCGGCAGACGGAAAAAATCCCCAGCGCTTGTCTTTATAAAAACGTTCGGATCCGTTGTAACCGAAGTTAAATTCTGCAAAAAACCGATTGTCATACGCGTAGGTCGTCCGGCCGGACAGGCCCAGGTTCCTGAAAGGCAGGGACAGCTGTAGGCTACCGGCATTTGCGGTCAGGTTATCCCTCATCATGTAGACGAGCAATCCGCTTAATTGATGCTTCTTGCCAAATGTATTTTTGTAGTTCAGCATCGATTCCATGTAGAAAGTGGATGACACGTTCTTGGGACCTTCCTGGTATCCCAGGTATTCCGTTCCCCCATCGGGATTTATATTGGTGATGGAATAGTTCGTTTTTGTTTGATCATAACCGGCTAACTTATACCAGAATGGGTTATAAAACCTGCTGACATCAAAATTGGCGGAACGGTTGGTGTTGACCATGGTACGGAAAGACAATCCTTTCGTCAGGAAGGAAAGGTCCTGCTTGAGTTCCACCTGGGCCAGCATCAGCGAACTGGAATAATCTCTATAACCCTTGGTCATTTCGGCGTAAGGATTGATATACTGGCCGGCATCGTAATTGCCGAACATGATATGCTTGACAAATTGATGCTCTTCATCCAATGGATAGTAGGCCGGGAATAATACCGGATTGGATCGCATGACCTTTGTGTACATGGCCGCTCCGCCGTCGATGGGACCGGTGTAAGCGTCGAAATTACCGCTGAGACGAACGATCATTTCCGTCGTTTTGGTGACGTCGATGGTCACGTTGCTTCTCAGCGTATAGCTCTTCAGGCTGATGTTATTATTGAAATTATTGCGTTTGTCCACCTTCATGATCCCGTTGTCCTTGTTATAGGAACCGGATACAAAATACTTGGCGATCCCGCCGCCGCCGCTGATATTCAGGTTCAGGCGTTGATTCTGCGTATTGTCCCTGAACATGATCTTTTTCCAGTCATTGGCGGGATAGATATTGAGGTTGGAGCCAGCCTTCGTACCCGCAATCTTGTCATCGGAATAAAAAACATCACCGCCGCCCACTACCTCGCCCAGGGGCGTCCGGGTGAGTACGGCCTCATTGGACATTTTCATATAGGTGACAGGATCTGCCAGCTCTACATTCTTTGTAGGCGCTGAAATGGAATTCTCTATTCTGAGAGAGAGGTTGGCTCTTCCCACCTTCCCCTGTTTGGTGGTCACCAGGATCACACCATTTGCGCCCCTTGCGCCGTATAAGGCGGTGGCAGTTGCATCCTTCATGATGGAAAAGCTGGAGATATCGTCCGGCTGCAAACGTGCAAGGTCTTTTGTCGTCAGCTCGATTCCATCGATGAGTATCAACGGCGAGGTCTTATAGCCGAAAGTAGTAACGCCCCTCACGAAGAAATCGGCATTATCCTGTCCCGGTTCACCGCTGCGCTGGTAGGAGATGATACCCGCGGCCCTCCCGGCCAGGGCAGTGGTGAGGTTGCTGGACGGGACTTTCAGGTCGGACGTTTTTATGGTAGTGACCGAGCCCACCATATCCGTCTTTTTCTGCACACCAAATGCCACCAGGACAACTTCATCCATTCCTTTGGTATCACGCAGCATCAGGATATTAAACACATCCCTTCCTTTAACAGGCGCTTCCTGCGTTATGTAGCCGATAAAGGAAAAGATCAGGACTGCGTTATCATTAGGCACATCGAGGACGAATTTTCCGTTCTGATCGCTTTTTGTTCCTATAGTAGTGCCCTTTATCACAACGCTTACACCGCTGAGGATCCCGGCAGAATCCCTTATGGTCCCGGTGACGGTGATCTTCAGGGATTCCGGGTCCACCTCTTTGACGGGGTCGGGGGCAGGCTTGTTCTTCACTATAATGGTCTGCTTTTCGATGACATAGGTCATCGGTTGTCCCTCGAAGCATTTCTGCAGGGCAAACTCCAGCGAGACATTATGCATCTCCAGGCTGACAGGCCTGGCTTCTTTCAACAAAACAGGGTTGTACAGGATATTGTACCCGGACTGTTTCTTAATCTCTTTCAGGACATTCTCGAGGGTTGTCTCCTTCACTGAAAGGCTGATCTTTTGCCCGTTTCCTGTCGCTCCCACCTGTAGAAGGATGGAAGTCATCAAAACAATGGTTAGCCTCATTATCCGTGTGATTTTAAGCAGTAAGGGTCTGTCTATGCCGAAACTACATTCCGAATAGGTTGTCTGCATTAAAGTTTTAATAAAGACGGTTGAGCAAAATAAAAGGGGGGGATGGATTGAAATAATTAAATAGAACAGTTGTTACGTCATCAGTACACGGTGATCTTCCGGCCGCTGATCGTAAAGGAGGCCGTTCCTGTTGTCTGAAGCATTTTCAGGACCACTTCTAAACTTTGATATTTCGATATGGTGCCGGTGAAAAATTTTCCTTTCATGCTGCCATGATAGTCAACTTCGATGTCGTACCATCTGGCGATCTTGCGCATGACAACGCGGACATCTTCAAATTCGAATTGAAATTTTCCGTTCTTCCATGCCAGTGCGGCTTCCGGGTTTCCCTCTCCGATCCTGAGTTCATCACCGAATAATTCGGATTGCTGTCCTGGCTGGAGCGTTCTGGGAGAGATGATCTGCCCATGGGGATCACTGGCTATAGCGCCGACCCTGACGGCACCATTCAGTAAAGTGGTTTTGACGGCGGCTTCTTCAATGTATGCGTTTACATTGAACATCGTTCCTAATACTTCGATCCTCTGATGATTGCTGATTACTATGAAAGGCTGGTGTGGAATGCCGGCGATCTCGAAATACCCTTCCCCTGTTAGTTCAACCAATCGTTGGTCCGGGTCGAAATGGGTGGGATATCTCAGCGAGGAAGCGGCATTCAACCAGACCTTCGAACCATCGGGAAGCACCACCTGGTATTGCCCCCCTTTGGGAACGCTGATCGTGTTGAATTCAGGGAAGGAACTTTTGCCGGGCTGGGGTTTTGTATCCGTATCATACACCAGGACGCCGTTTGCTATCTTTTTGACGACCGTATTGGACTGTGTGGCAATTTCGCCGTTGGAGGTCTGATCCAGGTCGATCTTACGTCCATCACTTAAGGTTAGGATCGCTTTGTTACCTCCCGCCACGATGGGCTGCGCGGCTGGCTTTGCTGCCAATGTGGGGGAAGATCTTGGTTTATGGACCCAAAGCCAGGTAGCCACCGAGAGCGACAAAAGTATGGCGGCTGCCGCAATGCGTGCTCTCCTGTTCCAGGCTGGCAGGGAAAAGGTTTTTTGGGGAGGAGCGGCTGTATGCAGGATCTGCTCCAGCCTGAGGTCAAGCTTCTTTCTTAAAGTTTCACTTGCCTGGTTGTCAGCATTATCCGCCAGGGGTCTCTTAAGCTCATGTTTTATCAATGCCTGGATCAGCTCTTCATTGGATCTATCGGCCAGTAGCTCCACTATTCTTTCGGCCTCTTCTTCCGAGCACTGATTTTTTACCAGTTTTTCAAACAATTCAGACAGTTCCTGGTGGTTCATCAATAAATTCTTTAACTAAAGACGTACGTCAGATCAATATGGGGGGATTAGGCGCTATATGAGAAAAAAAGCCAGAATGGCTATCTTTTCCATGTTTGCCGACATAAAGGCTGTCACCAGTTGCCGCGCCTTACAAAGATATTCTTTTACGGTATGTGTGGATATGCCAAGCCGGGCTGCGGTCTCCTTATAACTGCAGCCTTCGATCTTACACAGCTGATAAACATGGCGTTGCTGAGGAGAAAGGCCGGCCAGCGCCTGTTCCAGCAATTGCGTGCTTTCCTTAAAAAAGATCTGTTCCTCAATATGGGAGTAATGTTCGGTGATGGAGGATTTGAAATGAGTCATCATTTTTCTGTCGCTTTTCAGCTTCCTGTAGAAATCACAAACAAGATTGGAGCCGGCCCGGTATAAATAGGAGGCGAAATCGGACTCATAGGTGATCGTCTCCCGTTGCTGCCAGATCCTGGAGAATAAGACCTGGACCATTTCCTCTACGACCTGCTCATCCTTTACCATTTTGAACATATTTATGTACATCTTCATACTGTACTTGTTGTAAAGGCTGGTAAAGGCGGCGACATTGCCGGTCTTCAGCAAGGCGACCAGTTCCGCATCTGATCTTTTATCGGAGGGATTCATGGGTGAAGGGGAGAAATGGCAATTAGTTTTTGGTAAATGTCAATCGTTGGTCGGATGAAGATATTCCGTTATTTGTTTAGCAGAATTGTCTTTTTTGGCATTTCATTTATACAATATGACATTTTTTTGGGCAGATCAATAGATGCTGGCTGTTGAGGCCCGTGGTACGGGTAAACTCCTAACCGTATTAGATGCAAGCACCTACGGTGTCAAGCTGTCTTCCGGTAGTTCAGGATCGCCCAGCCATTCAGCACCAGGCCGATGAGGGCCATAGCGCCCAGATCATATACGATATCTCCCAATCCACTGCCTTTCAGGACTACCATGCGCATGATGCGGATGAAATGGCTGGGCGGGAAGGTCTGGACGATGGCGCGGGCCCAGTCGGGCATGCTGTCGACGGCGGTGAAGGCGCCGCTCATCATGTTGAAAATGTTGATGAAAAAGAACGAGAGCGACATGGCCTGCATCTGGGTAGCGGAATAGGTGGCCAGCAAAAGCCCCAGTCCCAGCATGGCGAAAAGGTAGTCGATCAGGGAAATGTATAATACCCACAGGCTGCCAACGGGTACGATGCCATAGAATAGCCAGCCTACGAAGAGGCCCATGGTAAAGAGGATGATGCCCAGGACAAGGAAGGGGATCAGCTTTCCTATGATGAAAATATGTTTTTTGAGGGGCGTAACGTTGATCTGCTCGATGGTGCCGCTCTCCTTTTCCTGTACGATATTGAAAGCCGTCTGCATGGCTGCCAGGGTGGTGACCAGGGTGACGAGGATGGCGGGCACGATGTAGAGGTGGAAATCCATGTAGGGATTGTACCAGTTGGAAGCTGCGACGGTGATCTGCGGCGCATCGCTGCCTGTCAGGGTACCTGTGGTATGCCAATCCACCCGCAGATCTTCATTGAAGTCCGTGATGATATTGCTGAGATAGGCGCCACCCAGATTGGCTTTGGTGCCTTCGATGGCATTGATGGCCACATAGAGCTTCTGGCTGTTCTCGCGGACGAGGTCCCTTTCGAAGTGGGCGGGGATCTGGAGGGCGAGGTCGGCTTTCTCCTGTTCCACCAGGGACAGGGCCTTCGCATAAGAGCCCGTGTAGCCTGTGAGCTTGAAATAGCCGGAGGAGGTGATCTTGCCGATGAGACGCTGCGAGGCGGTGGAATGGTCATTGTCCACTACGGCGATGCTGATATTCTTTACGGAATAGTCGGCAGCCAGGGGCAATAATATCAACTGGATCACCGGCGCGATGATCAGCATCCTGACGATGCCTTTATTGCGCATGATCTGTCGAAATTCTTTTTCCAGCAGGAAATATAGCGTTCGCATTATAATCTGATTTTAAATCTTCTGAGACTAATAGTGAACAGGAACAGGCACATGCCTGTAAGGATGAGCGTTTCTTTCCAAACGGCGGCGATGCCCAATCCTTTCAGCATCACTTTCTTCACGATGATGAAATACCACCTGGAGGGTACCAGGTTGGCCAGGACCTGCAGGGGCAAGGGCATATTCTCTATCGGGAAGAGGAACCCTGTCAGCAGCATAGTGGGCAGCATCATGCCCATCATGGAGCCCATCATGGCGCCTTGTTGTGTTTTCGCGTTGATGGACAGCAGCAGGCCGATGGACAGGGAGGTGAGGATGAAGAGGATGCTGTCGAAGGTCAGCAGCAGGATACTGCCTTTTACGTGCAGGTCCAGGAAAACGGAACTTAGTATAAGTATGATGAACAGATTGACAACCGAGATGAGCAGGTTGGGCGTGAGCTTGGAGATGATGATATAGATGGGTTTGAAGGGTGAGACCAGGAGGATCTCCATGGTGCCCAGTTCCTTTTCCTTGACGATGGCTACGGAGGTCATCATGGTGCAGACGAGCATAAGCACCAGGGCCATGACGCCGGGGACGAAGTTCGGGGCGCCTCTCAGCTCGGGGTTATAGAGGAACTGCATTTCAGGGAGGATCTGCAGGGGTTTGCCGGCGGTGAGGGCTGTCTGGGTATTGAAGTCATTGACGAGGCGTGTGATATAGTTGGTGATGGTGGTGGCCAGGTTGGGATCGGAGGCGTCAGCGATCACCTGGATCGTTGCTTTTCCCGTGTGCACCAGGTCATTGGCAAAGTTAGCGGGAAAGATGACAGCCATGCGGATATCCCCTTTTTTAAAAGCCGCTTCCAGCTGGGTGGCGCTTTGTACAGTGCGTTGGATATCGAAGTAATTACTGGAAGCTATTTTGCTGATGAGCTGTTCCGTGACGGCGTCTTTGGAATAGTCGGTGATGGCGATCCTGGAGTTCTTTATCTCGTTGGAGAGGGCGAAGCCGAACAGGACGATCTGGGCAATGGGCAGTCCGAAGAGCATCAGCAGGGTCTTCCTGTCGCGGAAGACATGCAGAAATTCTTTTCGTATGAAAGTGATGAGTTGGCGCATATTAATCGGCTTTTCGTTTTGCGTTCCTGGCCAGTTCGTAAAAGACATCTTCCATATTGTCGAGGCCAAATTGCTGTTTGAGGCGGGTAGGGCTGTCGAGGGCGGCGATGACGCCGTCTACCATGATGGATACGCGATTGCAGTATTCAGCTTCGTCCATGTAATGGGTGGTGACGAAAATGGTGACGCCGCGGTCGGCTGCATGGTAGATTAGGTCCCAGAATTGCCGCCGGGTGACGGGGTCGACGCCGCCGGTGGGTTCGTCGAGGAAGACGATGTCGGGGTTATGGACGATGGAGACGGAGAAGGCCAGCTTCTGCTTCCAGCCAAGGGGGAGGTCGCTTACCAGTGTCTTCGCTTCCTTTTCCAGCTGCAGCTCCTGCAGGAGCTCTGCTGTCTTGGCCCTGATCTCTGCGATGCTCATGCCATAGATACCTCCATAGAACCGGATGTTCTCAGCAACGGTGAGGTTGTCATAGAGCGAGAATTTCTGGCTCATATAGCCGATGCTCCGTTTGATCTTTTCTGTCTGGGTATAGACGTCAAAGCCTGCGATGGTGGCTTTGCCCGAGCTTGGTTTCAGCAGGCCGCAGAGCATGCGCATGGCCGTGGTCTTTCCGGCGCCGTTGGCGCCCAGGAAGCCGAAGATCTCGCCCTTGTCGACCTGGAAGGTCAGTTCGCTGGCGGCCACGAAGTGGCCGAAGCGTTTGGTGAGCTTGTCGGTGGTGATAACGGGTGGTGGGATGGAGGATGGCATGGCCTGGTTATTTTAATAAGTGGATGAAGCAGTCTTCAATGGTCGGATCTATCTTCACTATGGAGACGTCCATATGTCCTTTTGAGTGGAGATAATCCTTGAGATCTTTAGCTTCTGAAGAGAATGTTACGTGTAGGGCATCGCCAAAGGCAAAGCAGGTGGCTGTACCCGGGTAGCTTCTGACGTCCTGCAGCAGCAGATGGGTATTGGCGGCGCGGACGGCGTACAGTTCTCCCGGAAAGGAGCTTACGACACCGGCGGGCTTATCGATGGAGAGGATATCTCCTTTCTGGACCAGGGCGATGCGATCGCACAGGTTTGCTTCATCCATGTAGGGTGTGGAGACAAGGATGGTGATGCCTTCCTGCTTCAGCTTCTTCAGCATGGCCCAGAACTCTTTCCGGGAGACCACATCGACGCCGGTGGTCGGCTCGTCCAAAAAGAGGACAGAGGGCTTATGTATCAGCGCACAGGATAATGCCAGCTTTTGTTTCATGCCTCCCGATAGTTTCCCCGCCCTTCTGTCCTTGAATGGTTCGATCTGCTGGTAAATATCTTTTATGAGATCGTAGTTCTCTTTGATGGTGGTGCCAAAGACGGTGGCGAAGAAATTGAGGTTCTCTTCGACCGTGAGGTCCTGGTAAAGGCTGAACCGGCCGGGCATGTAGCCGACGCGGTTGCGGATCTGCCGGTAGTCTTTGATCACATCGCATCCGTCCACGGTGGCCTGACCTGCATCGGGCAGCAGCAGGGTGGTCAGGATCCGGAACAGGGAGGTTTTCCCTGCGCCATCCGGTCCGATGAGGCCGAAGAGCTCGCCTTTTTCTACAGAAAAGGAGATGTCGTTGAGGGCCTGCACGGTGCCTTTGTTGTATGTCTTCTTAATATTGGTGAGGGTGATCATTCCTTAGAATTTTACTTCGCCGTACATGCCTATTCTGAGATAGCCGTCATTCTTCACTCTTATTTTGACTGCGTATACGAGATTGGCTCTTTCGTCCTTGGTCTGGATGGTCTTGGGAGTAAACTCCGATTTATCGGAGATCCAGTAGATCTGGCCGGTGTATTCCTTGTAATTTTTTGCGCCCTGGTCCGTATATACTTTCACGGGCTGGCCCAGGCGGATGGAGGTCAGCTGGGCGCCTGTGGCGTAGGCGCGAAGGGTAAGGGTATCCAGGTTGGCAATCTTATAGAGCGCCTTGCCAGTAGTGGCCATTTCTCCTTCCAGGGCGTATTTGGTCAGCACGGTGCCTGAGATGGGATTGATCACCTGACCCTTGTTGATCTGGTCCTGGATCTGGGCCACGGATTTTTCCATGGGGTCCTGTTCGCTGAAGACCGTCCTGTTCTGTGTGGCGATGTTGGAATTATCCAGGGCTATCTGCTGGCGGGAGACGGCTATCTGCTTTTGGAGCTGGTCTATCTGTGCGTTGATGTCATCCAGCTGTTTTTGAGTAGCTGCGTCCGCCTTCAGGAGGTTCTCCGTGCGGGTTTTTTCCCTCTGCTGCTGGGCCAGCTGGGATTGCTGGACTTCCAGCTGACGCTTCACCAGCTCGATCTGGGGCCGGGGATTGGTGGTTTTTTGCCGGAGGGCTTGTATGCTGGCCTGCATCTGCTGTTTTTGCAGGATGACATTATTGATATCTATTGCTCCGGCGAGGGCGCCTTTGCGCAGGGTATCTCCTTCCTTGATGGGGAAGGAGAGGAGCTTCCCGGTCTGCTCAGCCGACACGATCACTTCGTCGGATTCGAATACGCCTGAGGCGTCCGTCGCGGGCTGGTTGTCATGGCAGGATGCCGCCATGAGCGTGAAGAGGAGGATCGGGAGGGATAACTTTCTCATTGAAACTTTATTTTAAGTATTTGAATGATGTATTAATTGCCGGCAGTGGTTTTGTGATCGTATTGGGACAACAGGAGCTGAACCTCGTGCAGGAGCCGATCCTGCCTTGCCTGGGCTTCCGCATTGATATCGAGCAGATAATCATTGGCCGTGATCACGCCGTTCTGCAGCTGGACGGCAGAGGTCTGCTTGATAGCATCGCGGAGACCGACGATCTCGTTGTCGGATTGGATCAGCTGCTGATACCTTACAATATCCGCATTTTGTTGCCGGAGGGTCATCGATGTATTGAAGAGGAAGGTATTGCGCTGAGCCTGTACCATCTCCTGGTTGTTCTTATTGATCAGCTTGTCCTTATGATAAGTGTACAATCCTCCGAAGTTCCAGGTCAGGCGAAGGCCTGTCAGGTAATAGCCGGAGAGCTGCGAGGAAAGGAAGTTGACGGGATTAGGTTTACCCAGGCCTCCCTGGAAAAAGGCATTGAGCTGAGGGTAATTGTTGATACGGGTGAGACGCTGCTGTTCGATGTATTGGCGTGTCTGCAGGTCGAATGCTTTCAGTTCGGGTCTGTTGATGCTGTCGGTCATGGCGACGGGGGGCGCCGGTGTGATGAATGGGGTGTTCTCATCAATGGTGGCATTGAGGAAGAGGCCAAGCATATCGGTATATGCTTTGCGGGTGGCTTTCAGGTCGATGGTGCGCTGACCGTTGGCCAGCAATTCGGCTTTCAGCTTGTTGAGGCTGCTTTTGAAATCCGTGCCATTGTCGATGGCGGCCTGGATCTTGGCGATGCCTGTCTTTATATCCTCTGCGGAGAGGGCATTCTGCCGGAGCTGGCCGTCGACGAGCAATACCCCGAAGAACAGCTGGTTGACCCGATCCTTTAATTTATAAAGCTCAGTATTGAGATTTTCTTCCTGTACCTGGGCGTCTGTGGCGCTGATGGTCCTTTTTTGTTTATTGATGCCGAAGTCGGTGAGGGTTTGGGAGACTTCGCCGTAGAGTTTGTATTGATCTTTCGATACGGCGGGTATGCTGAAGTTATATCCCGGTATGGCCGGGAGGCTGATCTTCGTCACATCAGACTGGTAGGTGGCGGTGCCGCTGACGGCAAACTGGGGATAGATGCCCTTGCGGATATTATCCAGGGTATATTCCTTTGTCTTTTCGATGAGGGCCCGCTGGCGGGTGAGGGGATAATTGGTCTCTGCCAACTGATAGCATTGCTCCAGGGTGAGGCCCTGCGGCGATTGGGCAAGGCTTTTTCCCGGGGGGAAGAAGAGAAAGCACAGGCCCATGAGTTTCAAAACCTTAATCATCTTTTTAATTGTTTTGTTTTAATCATTTGATTAATATGTACGCAAAAAAATAGACCCTTTTTTGTCATTTGGCGACGGATGTATGGTCCGCTGCTGGGGTAGACGATCGGGTGAAAGGAATATTTTAAGCGCGCGCATATTTTATTTTTTAGAATGCATAATAGCGTTGATCCACATGGGCACGAGTACTTTTCTTTCTTCCATATAGGCGAGGAACTGCTGGTCGTTGACGCCTGTCACCCGTTGCAGGATGGGGCGCCCGATGAAGGGGAATACGGTAAGTCCTATCAGATTGGCCATAAAATGGAAGGGGTCCATGGGCGTGATCTTCCCCTGGAGACCGGCCTCCTGTAACTGGCGGAACATATGGGCCCGTATGGGTGCTACTTCTTCATTGATCTGCTGGGCGACCTTGGACGTGTTGCCTCTTATCTCATTGATGATGAATATAGGGAGGTCGGGATTATTATTCAGGAAGTCGATATAGGCCGTGACGATGCGCTGGATCTTTTCCTGGACGGAGGTGGCGTCATCAAGGAGCTGAAAAGAAACGCCCCTGATGAACTGGCGGAAGTTTTCGGTCATGACGATGTCGAAGAGTTTCTCCTTGCTGCGGAAGTAATAATTGAGGAGGGCCAGGTTGATGCCGGCCTCTTTTGCGATGTCGCGGGTGCGGGTGGCGGCAAAGCCATTTTGAGTGAAGAGCTTTTTAGCAGCCTGCATGATCTTTTCTTCCGTGGAGAGGTCCGGCGCTGCGGACGGCTGTTTTCTTGCGGTACGGCGTTCTTTCGGCGTGGGGCGCTTGCGGGGAGCCGGGCTCTTTTTGGGTGCTGCCGGACTGGATCTGCGGGATGGTCGGTTTGCTTTTGCCACTGGTTCGTTGTTGTTTCAGCAGCAAAGTTAGCGACGTTTTTGATTTAAACAAATTATTTAATCAAATGATTAAATTTTGTGCGCCCGGATTACCTCATCGGTTGATCGGCAGAATGTTATGCGTGCAGCAGATTGCTGATCCTCTTATACAGATCGGCGAACTCGAAAGGTTTGGTCATGTATTCATTCATGCCGGACTGGAGGCATTGCAGCTGTTCGCCTTTCATGGCAGTGGCTGTCATGGCAATGATGGGGATATGCATCCGGAGGTCTTTCCGGATATATTTGGTGGTGGCATAGCCGTCCATTTCCGGCATTTGCAGATCCATGATAATGAGATCGAAGGACTGGTCATTCTGTAAATAATCGATAGCCTGGGCGCCGTTGTTTGCCAGCTGCACCGTTCCTCCGGCCTTGGTCAGGACGTAATCGATCAGTCGCTGGTTGATCTCATTGTCTTCCGCCACCAGGAAGCGGCGACCTGTCAGCAGGTTGCTGTAATCGTTCACGTGGACGGCGGCCGGCTGGTCGGAGACGGGTTTGTCAATGTATCCGTAGGGCAGGTGGAAATGGAATGTCGAGCCTTGCCCGGGTGTGCTGGCGGCGGTGATCTCTCCGCCCTGCAAATGCAGCAGCTGTTTACAGATGGTAAGCCCCAGTCCTGTGCCGCCATAACGGTGGCCCTTACCTTCTCCTGCCTGGGAAAAGCTGTCAAAGATATGGGGCAGGGACGTGGGACAGATCCCGATGCCTGTATCTATAATGTCAAAAGACACGACCACCTCCTGGTCCGAATTTTTCTTCGCCGTTGCCCGGATGTGTATCTGCCCTTGTTCAGTGAACTTAATGGCATTGCCCAGGAGATTGATCAGTACCTGGTTGAGGCGGTAGGGATCGCCGATGAGCCGGCCAGGTATTGCCGGGTCCATATTGATGTGGAGGTCCAATCCTTTTTTCTTCAGGCGATGTTCAAAGATGGAAGCTGTGCTGCTGAGGATATCCCTTAGGCTGAACTCTATTTTCTCGATGTTGAGCTTACCTGCCTGTATCTTGGAAAAGTCCAGTATATCATTGATGATGACCAGCAGGTTGCCGGCGGAGCTTTTGATGGTGCCGGCCAGTTCCTGCTGTTTTGGAGAGAGGGGCGTATCCAGGAGCAGCTCGGTCATGCCTTTGATGCCATTCATGGGGGTGCGGATCTCATGGCTCATGTTGGCCAGGAACTGCTCCTGCATTTGTTTGGCTTGCCGGGCCTCTCGGATGGCTTTCTCCAAGTCTTCCTGGACCTGCTTGCGACGGGTGATGTCCCTATTCAGGAGGAACAGGACGATGACGACAAAGACAAAGGCCCCGGCCCGTCCGATGAGCAGGCCATAAGCCGTATTCCTGTTGACGGCCTTATTCTGGGATATACGCGTGGCCAGTAAGGATTTCTCTTTTTGCATCATGGAGGACAAGAGGGCCTTGATGGAGCTGTCGAGTGCGGCCGTTCGGGGTTGTTGGAGGTATTGCCGGAGCAGGGTCATCTCAGGACGCTGGTCATTCGTCATGCCTGTCAGCTGTTGGAGGGAGTCAAGATAGGGCCGGCATGCTGTAAAGGCTTGGCCGGGTCCTGCTACAGAAAAGGTGAGCTCGCGGATCATCCCGATTATTTCATGAGTTTGGTTGATGCGGGCGTTGGTCTTCTCAAGGTTGCCTTTGCTGACATAGATCAGCCAGCTTGCCACCAGGAGTGTAATGATGGAAAACAGCAGCAGCCAGGTTATCTTGCGATGTATGACGATCATTTTCAGTAAAGTAGGGGGTCTGGGATAATGAACGCGAAAATGAGGGTTTGATTATGTGCAGACGGGAATATTTATGTATAAAATGTTTATTTTCATCGGGTAAACTTTCTTTTGATGGATAAAGTTCGCATTTGCTTTGGTTTGTTCATGGCTTGTATATATGGGTGTAATGAGGGCGCTGGCGGCGGCCAGAGGGATGTAAAGGAGTTTGAAGGTGTGATCACATATAGGATAGCTTATAGAAATAAGGATTTCAGCTCTGTATTTGGAGATACCATGAAAGTCTACTATTCAAAAGGGCGTCTGGCGAGGCTATATAATGGCAGGGGGGAGAAGGCATTAAGCAAAGAGGTAGTCCTGATGGCAAGTCACCGTTGTTTTTACGGCAAGAGGATGTCGGACACGGTATCTGTGTCTGACATAACAAAGGATGGTAATTTTGAGCTTGTCAATACCAAACGAACTTCCGACGATACACGGATATTGGGGCAAGTCTGCCGGCGGATGGAAATTGACCAGGTGTACAAGGGGACTGAGAAGTTTCATCTCTATGGAATTTTTTTATATGCCAGCGATGTACTACAGGTAGACAAACGATATTTTAAAGATTGGAATTTATTTCAGTTCAATAGATTCATTGATGAGGCAGGATCATTATATCTTAAATTTGAATTAAAAATACTGGATGACAAGGGCATGGAACATTGGGCTACAACTTTTACCGCAGTGGAAATTAAAGAACAAAGGGTTGACTCCAGTGTCTTTTATATCGACACGTCGGTGACAAAACCGATGCAATTCTGATCTACTTCATAAACTTTCTTACGAAAAATTCCGCCGCCGCCTCATACACTTTGACTGCATTGTCGAAATTCATCCAATGATGCGTGTCATCCACGATCATCAGACTTTCATAAGGAACACCTTTGCTTTCCAGCCGCCGGATGAGGTCCACACTTTGGCTGAAACGAACATTCCTGTCATCATCTCCCTGTATGATCAGCACGGGTGACGTCCAGGTATTAATAGACGAGACCGGAGAAGATCGCCAGGCGACCTTTAGCGCCAGGTCATAGTCGGGCGCTTTTTCGAAATTATCTTTTATCCCTGCAAATGCCGAAGTTTGGGACAGCCAGTTATGGACGCCATGGAAGTCGACGCCGGCGGAGAACAATTTTGAATCGCGGGCCAACGCCAGGGCGGTGAGGTAGCCTCCATAAGATCCGCCGTAAATGCCCATTTTCCCGGTGTCGACAAAGCTTTGCCTGCGAAGCCAGCCACCTGCGGCTTTGATATCCTTGTATTCGGCGGCGCCTGCGGGGCCGCCCTGTTCAGGTTTGTGAAATTCGTAGCCGTATCCGATGCCCAGGCGGTAATTGACGGCCAGGACCACGAATCCCAGGCTGGCCAGGTATTGATTGCAGGCATAGGCATTGGAATAATAGTCGGAATAGTGCCATCCCAGCAGCATTTGTCTTGTTGGACCGCCATGCACGTATACGATGGCGGGCTTTTTTGCGGCGCCGCCCGGTGGTTGGAACAGGGTGGCATGGACGGTGATGCCGTCAGTCGCTGTAAAAGTCACCGGGATAGGCGTCACTAACCGGGTGGACGGAAAGTCGGCAGGGATCTTATCGTTGCCGAGCAGGCGTATGTTCTTATCCTGGTCATTCTTTAATGGCAGGATGGCGGGAAGGGGTGGGCGTTGTGCCGTAGCGCTGATGAAAGCCAGGTTTTCGCCGTCCCCTGTCATTACAGGCGCCCATTCCAGATCCTTACCCGGGGTCATCACCTGCATATCCGGCTTGTCCACGCTGACCATGGCTGCATGCCTTCTTTCAGGATCATATCGATCCGGGCCCGTGTTGGCGCTGAACAGCAGGTGTTTTTTGTCGGCGCTGAGCTTGATATGCTCACACATGAAATTGCCGGGTGTGAGCAGTACTTCTTTTCCTCCCTCTGCATTGATGGAATAAAGATGAGGCCATCCGTCCTGATAAGAGAGAAAAACGATCCTGTTGTTATCCGCCCAGTGCAGATTGGCTCCTCCATCGGTGGATGGGAAGGAGCCCCGCAGGGTGACAGGAGATCTCCACAACAGCCGGGCTGTGCCTGTGGCAGTATCTGCCACGCAAATGCTCCATGGGTCGGGTTGGTTGACGAGCATGGAATCCGGGACACCGCCGGTGGCGGGCCTTCTTACGAAGACGATCCTGCCGCCATCGACGGACCATTGCGGGGAGGCATCCCTGCTGAAAGAAGGAGCTATCCATTTCAGGGTGGAAGCGCCTCTGGTGAATATACCGATGACAGCATGATCGGTCCTGTTGGTGACGAATAGCAGGCGTTTGCCATCGGGGGACCATTGCAATGCGCTGACTTTTCCCCGGGTGGTGAATAATACTTTGGGTGGTGCGGCGCCGTCTACCGGAGCAGACCATGCCTGGCCGTTCTTAATAAACGCTATTTCCTTACTATCGGGAGAAATGACGGGGGCATCGCCTTCGGAGAGATATTTCACCGGTCCGCCGGCGAAAGGTATACAGGCCACCTGTACTTTAAAGGGCTCGGTATCAAAAGCGGGACTGACGGGCAGGTCGTCATCCCAGTTAGCGCCGTGATCGCCTCCCCGTACGAAGATGATCCATCCGCCGTCATCCGAGATGGAGATGCTGGTGATCTCCTGTCCGTCATCTTTTGAAAAACCGGTGAGCATTTGCGGGATGAATCCGGGCGCTTTCGCTACATAGATATTACGTCTGCCTTCTTCATCCATTGTCCAGGCGATAGCAGCGCCATGGGGGGATGCTGCCAGGCCCGTGGGGAAAGGATATTTTTTAAATGGAAGGAAGGAGCGCGGCTGGGCCATCAGCTGCAACGGCAAAAGAACAAGGATCAGTAATTTTCTCATGTCAGGTCGTTTGGCGGTGTCGCCTAAGTGTTTTTTGAATGCCGCGCGCATATACTTTTGCGCGAATTTAACTTGTTCAAATTACTGTTTTTTTGGGGAAATGCCTGGGTTGAGATACCTTCATCCGATGCATTTCGGGATGTCTTTCCGGTGGCTGTCGGTCACAATACTTATCCTATCCTCTCTGGTCTTGCAGGCGCAGACCCGTGTGACTTCGCATGTTATTCGCGGTAGTGTACGGGACAGCATTGCAGGGACTGCCCTGGAGGAAGCTACCATCACGTGCTGGCCGCTCGGGGGAGAAAACCCCATCCAGACGAAACGCAGCAATAAGAATGGGTTTGTCCTGCGTGTTCCTCAACCTGGTCAATATCTTGTGATCGCCACCTACCTGGGGTATGTCCCGGATACCCTGTCCATTGCCGTGGCAGAGACCGACACTTTGGCCATTGTTGTAAGTATGCGGATGCAACGTTCTTCCAAACCATTGATGGAAGTCATTGTAAAGGCGAATATTCCTCCTGTCATCGTCAAGTCGGATACCATCGGTTTTAACGCGGGTGCTTTTCCCACCCGGCCCTATGCCAGTGTCGAAGACCTGCTGCGTAAGTTACCGGGTATTGCAGTGGATAAGGATGGCAACGTCACCATGCAGGGCAAAAAGATCGACAAGATACTTGTTGACGGGAAGGAGTTCTTTCTCGGCGACATCAAGACGGCAACGCAGAACCTGCCTGCCGAGATCGTCGCGCAAATAGAGGCTTTTGATTCCCAGACCGAGCAGGGGAAGCTCACGGGCATCCGTGATAACACGGGCGGCAAAACGCTTAATATTAAACTAAAAAAGGATAGGAAAAGCGGCTATTTCGGTAAGTTATATGCAGGTGGGGGGAATGGCGACAGTTATGCTGCCGGGGGGACAGCCGCCAGCCTGGGCACCTCCCGTAATTTTTTTATAAATGCGGAAACGAATAATATCAACAACCAGTTCAATGGCACTGAGAATAACATCGGCCCTACGTCCAGCGGTATTATGACTATTTCGAATACCAACTTCAATTACAGGGATAAGCTTGGGAAAAAAATAACGGCCATCGTCAATGGCGGTTTTTACCATGGCAACAGCACACAGGTGTCTTCGTCAGGCCGCCAGACATTTCTCGGGGACTCTTCGTTGCTGGAGGATCGTTTCAGCAGCTCGTCCAATTCCTATACAGCCGGCCATTTCGACGCAAGGATCGAATACCCGATCGACAGTCTCCACACGCTTAACCTGCAATCGAACTGGAGTCCTCAATCCGGCGCCAGCAATGCTGCCGACACAGTGGGGATCAACACACAGAAGGGACAGGGGGATCTTTCCAGGAACTGGCGCAGCAGCCTTGGGCAGACTGTCAATACCAACCATACCAACGGGCATAACTTTTCCAATAACCTGGATTACCGGCAACTTTTCAGAAAAAAGGGCCGTACTTTTTACATCGGGCTTAACCAATCCAGGCGGCGGCAGGATCAGACGGCGGGCCTTTATTCTCTCGTCAATGGCTTCGACAGTCTTGGGAACCTTATGCAGCATACATTAAGGGACCAGCGTTCCAGTCAGGGCTCCAACGGCGACAACTACACTGCCAGCCTGTCTTATACGGAGCCGCTCAGTCCCCGGCGTGTACTGGATTTTGGGTACCATATCAATACAAACACCAGTCATTCCGACAAGCATAGTTTTGACTATGACAGCGCCACGGGGAAGTATGATATTCCGGATACGCTTACTTCCAACAAGTTCTTCAACCGCAGCACTACGCAGAATTTTCATGCCGGCTTTAATGCCGACGGTACTAAATTCCGCTACCAGCTTGGCCTGGCCGTCCAACTGACCGACCTGGATAACCAGAATTATTCATTGCATGCCAATCTCCGACAGCATTTTACCAATTGGTTCCCCCGGGCGAACCTGATCTGGACAATGACCCAGGGCCGATCGCTGAGATTCGGATATACGGGCAGTAACAGCGCTCCTTCCATCGAGCAGCTGCAGCCTTTGCCGGACCTGACCAATCCATTCCTGGTGCGGATAGGCAATCCCGATCTTCAGCAGTCCTTCCAGCACAGCATGGACATGGAGTTCAACAGCTTCAACACAAAAAACCTTCAGAACTGGCAGGTCAATCTTCAGGGCAGCTTTATCCAGCATGCTATCACGGAAGCGACGACCCTGCTTGCAGGCGGCGTCCAGCAACTGCAATACGTGAATATCGATGGCAATTACAACCTGTCTTCCAACCTCACGTATGGGTTTCCCCTCTGGACCCGTAAGGGCAACGGCAGCATCAATTTACATGGTCAATACAACCATCAGAACGGCTTTCTCAACGGGCAGCGGAACAACACCGACGGGAGCGCTGCCGGAACTGCGCTGAAACTGAATTATCACCCTTCGGAAAAAGTGTTCCTGGATGTCAATGCGGCATTGGACTTTAGCGCCAACGCTTACTCGCTTAACCCTGCCCAAAATACCCAGACCTGGATGCAGAACTACACAGTGAACTTTTCTTATGAGCTGCCCTGGGCCCTCACTGTTTCTTCATTTTATAACTGGCAGCAGACAGGTTCCCAGGGGGCGCTGCCTGCGCGCGCCACCAGCTATTGGAATGGCGCCCTTTATAAAAGCGTTTTCCGCAATCACAGCGGCCAGATCCGTCTTTCTGTTTTTAATATCCTGAACGGATCGGGCAATACTTTTCAATCCGCCGGTCCCAATTATGTAGAGACGCACCGTAACAATCTTCCCGGCCGGCTCTGGCTTTTAAGCCTTGTCTGGCACTTCCGTAAATTTCCTGGCGGCGGCGGGCCCCAGGGTTCCTGAAAGGCATGATGGTACAGGATGAATGAAAGTGTTGATCATGGCGCAGTAGCCTGGGAACGTTGCCGCCTCAGGTATTCCAGGCCTCTTTGAAGTACCGGGTCTTTGTGCTCTATGAAATCCTTAACAGTGGGTCGTACGAAGATGTCGGGTGCTACGCCATATCCGACGAATTCCTTTCCGTCGGGGTAGGTGTCTTTTTTTGTGCAGATGCGGGCGCCCCCGCCACCGGGCAGGTCGAATAAAAAGGGTTGGCCGGTGCTGCCGAAAGAGCGATCGCCTATGCGGACCATATGTTTCTGGTTGGCGGCACTGATCAGGAAGTCTTCGGCGGCGGAGGCTGTATTATGACCGATTAACAGGACGGTAGGCACTACAAGCCGTCGTGCCCGAAGATGAATGGTATCCGGGGCGTAATCAAATGCATAGATCATGGCATCGTGATTGTACTGCCAGCACCGCCTGGCCCAGTCGTTGCCTGCGGTGTCTTTGAGATCGACGTACTTTCCCCAGGCTTTAAAGGCACCCATGTGCTGCCGGGTAAAGTAGCGGGAATGCTGCATGACGGAGTCTTCCGTGAGATATTGGAGTATGGCTGTACCGGTGCCTGTGCTGCCGCCGCCATTGCCGCGGAGGTCGATGATCATGGCTTTGGCCTTATAGAGCTCGGGCAGCCGTTCCAGGAAAAGGGTATCGATCTTTTCATCAGCGAACGAGTTGAGCGCCAGGTAGGCTATGTCTTTGTCATACCATTTCAATTCCAGCAGGGGTGTGTTGACAAGGGCGGGATAATAGCTTGTATCCTTTGTCGATCGTTCGTGTGTCAGGGAGAGGGGAAGGATGGAGCCGTCGGGCCGCCTGATCTTCACCTTATAGGAGGCGCCGATAGGCCCGCTGAGCAAGCCGCTGATGGCGTTGTCTTCCAGGACATAGTCCGTGGAGCTGGAAATATAGGGTCTGACGCTGTCTGCGATGTATCTGCCTGTAGGCAGGCCATTGACTTCGATGATCTCGCTGCCGATGGGGATCTCTTTTATTCTTGTTTGGAGCGTATGAGTGACGATGGCTTTACCGTCGATGTTCTCCGTCCCGAACCAATATTCCCCGAACATTTTCGTGAGAATGGAATTGTTGATACCTGGCGGCATCCAGACATTGGTGTGTCCATCGTGCAGGGTGGCGCAGAACTTTTGCAACAGACGGTAATATGTATAGTCATCCGGGGTTTTTTGTACCTGGCCGATCAGAGAGATATACAGGCTGTCCCATTTTTTCCGGTCGATCCTGTCCAGGTAAATGAAATTATAATTCGCTTCCTGCCAGAATTTGGAAAGGCCATAGACTTTTTCCGAAGGGGAGAGGGTAGCGGGCATCTGGGCAAAAAGGGATGGGATACGCAGGATGAGGATGATAAGGGTTATTTTTTTCATGATGTGGGTAAATTAATAAAAAAGGTGGTGACGGACCGGATTTTTTGTAAGAGCACTGGAAGTATGGGCCAGGACGCAAGGCATTGCAGAACTGGTGTTAGATGTATATTATGGCAATGCCTCCGCCATCCGGGCGTATGAGAAGGCAGGCTTTGTCCGGCATTTGATACAGATGCGGAAGGCGGTGAGTTTAGCATGAATTTTGCGGCTTATTCCAGCATTAAACTTATCATATGAAAAAGAAACCTTCACTTCTTTGCGGTGTCCTGCCTGTCGTTGCCCTGCTTTTTTCAGTAATAATAGTTTTCACCGGTTGTAAGAAGGGAGGTCCCTGCGGCGCCGACAAGCTTGCCAAAGGTTCGCTGCAGAGTGAGGCCGGCAATTGCCTGCCGGGTACTGTATATGGAATGTTCTACAGTGGCGTAACGCCCAGCTCCGATACCAATTACATGGAGATAAGTGTCGATGTATCCAGGGCGGGTTATTACCGGATCGTCTCCGATGTCCAGAATGGCGTGCAGTTTGCGGATTCGGGGGTTTTCACCGGAACAGGGCTGCAGACGGTGCGGCTAAAGGCGATCGGCGTTTTCACAAATCCTTCTCCCACCAGCTTTGCCATCACTTTCGATAAGAGCGCCTGCGGTTTTTTGATCAATGTGGGCAATTTACCGCTGGCTGATAATACCTGGCGGTTCACGGCGCTGGGTCATGTGTTTAGCGGGACATGTAGTTATCATACGTGGTACCTGCCGAATCATCTGGGTACTCTTTGGGATTTTACAGGACATGTACCTTCGGGCGATACCACGCTGGCGATGGAATTGGTCCTGCCGCCAGACACTTATCTGGTGCCGGGGGGTATCTATCCGACAAATACAAACAGCAGCTTTTTTTTCTACGGGCCCGGCCATACTATTTTTTCAGCAGCTACGGACAAGCCTGATAAGGTAGTCACCATCGTTATTACGGGTATTACGTGGGATTCGCCGGATGGCACAGCACGGGTCCTGGGCACCTTCAGCGGGACTGCCAGGGACTCGACGGAGGCTCCTGTGCAGATCACCAATGGGGCCTTTCGGGTTGGTTCAGAGTAGTATTTCCTGTCACCGTGCTGAAACGGTGGAACATACGTTCCTGCCCGGGTCTTATACGGTCTTAAGGTTTGATAAATAGTTGTCTAATGCCCGGTCCAGGTAATGGTGAAATTGTTGTACGCTATCAGCCGGCCTTTATCGTCGAACTGGTGACCGGTGAGCGTATACACCGGGTATCCAAAATACCTGGAGACCTTGGTACGGACATTTGGCGGTGAAGTGATCTCCGGAAAATATCCCAGGTACTGGAGCAGATAGAACGTATGGGAATTCCCCGTGTAATCATCGCAGTAGAATTGCTGCCTGGCCTTACGGGTAGTGTCATATTCATAAGAGTTTTGCGAGTAGGACAAAGGGTTGCCCAAATGGTCATAATGCACGGTATCGGTTACACTGGAAGGGAAGCCATTGTGGTAATCGTTGTCGTTCCTTACCGAAAAGAGGCGGTGATCGTCGTAACAAAAAAATGTTTTCCCCGTTGCGTGGGATTCGATGGTGCGACCAAAGAGAAGCCGGTAATTGCATATGCAGGAGTCAGGTCTGCCATTCCAACCAAGATAGATGCAGGCTGTTGTGTCATCGGCTCCATGACCGGTGGTGTCCAGTGTAAGCAGGTAAATGGTCCTGCCCTGGTCAACGACATGCAGGTCCAGCTGGAAAGGGATGACATCGCTTGGCAATTGCTCGTTGTCGAAGGAGCAGATGATCTCCGTCAATTTACCGGAATCATTGAACTTTTTTCCGAACGGATAATGGAGGGGCTGCGGTAAATATTCATTAAATTGGGTAGAATGATATTCCGCCACCTGGTATCTGCCATCCAGGGGATCAGGAAAATGATCGTATGAAGAAATGGTTTTATGGCAGGAATTCAACAAGAGTAACAATGCCACGGCAAAGATGCCAAATCGGAGAGAATTTGTTCTTTTCATATAAATAAGGGGTTAAATGACTCAGTGTCCGGTTGCAGCCGGTAAGGATATGAAAATAGAAACTATCCGTTGATTATAAAAATATACCCGTCACCGTGATACGCCCGGCATGTTAAAACAACTGCTTCAGTATACGAATACATGCGCAGTTATTGGGAAAATCAATACGCCGGTTGGCCAATGGGTGCGCTTGTAAATTTTAATGAGAAAATAGGAGTTTAGGCGGCTATCCGCGTTTGCAAAAGGAGAAAAATGGCATTTTCCGGTCTACCCGGGGGTGGAATGGAGGCATCAGCTATCGTTATCTCCATGACCGGCCGGGCAATGAGACCAATACATTGACCGCCTCGGGCTATTTTATCACGGATCTGACAATTAATTACACGAAGAAGAAATACGAGGCCGGCCTGATCATCGAGAACCTGTTCGTTACGAAGTGGAAAGAGTCGCAGTTCGAGGAATTGTCGCGTTTAAAGAATGAGGCCCGGGCCGTGGATGAGCTGAGCTATACGCCGGGTATCCCTTTTTTTGCCAAATTGAAATTCTCGGTATTTTTTTAAAGGCAGGAGCGGTGTTGTTTAGATATAAATATATGATTATTAGTTATATAGATATGTGCAAGTTTTTTACATAGTAAGTGTTTTATTATGGATTTGTAGTAAATTTACTACATTTCCATTCAGCTTATGAGGCGAAAATTCTTGTTCCTGTTCTGTTTTTTCGGAATGGGTATTGAATGGGCGAAGGCTCAGAACGGCGGGAGCGACCTCACGCTTGCCGACAGGAATAATTATGATATCAAACAATATAACAGCGAGAACGGGTTGCCTCAAAACAGCGCTACCGGCCTGTTGCTGGATAAAAATAATTTCCTTTGGATAACCACGCAGAATGGCCTGGTGAGATTTGACGGCCGGCGATTCAGAATATATGACAAGTCCAATACACCTGCCATAAGATCCAACCGGTTCTCGGTGATCGCCGAATCATCGCAAAAAGAAGTCCTGCTGGGTTCATCCTTTGATCCGTCAGAAATTTATAAAGTAGGGCCGGATTATAAGGTGGTTACGGACACTCTACGAACGCATATTCCCCACAAATTCCTCCATATTAATTCAAAGGGTATTTTTGACTGCACCCCTTTATTTAAATATTATGCAAGGGCCAGGAATGGTATTGATACTGTGTTCCTGAATGGTTTATGTTCATCCGAGACATTCGTGATCCTGAACGATAATGAGATAGTTGTTCGTGACAGCCTGAACGAATGGTATTACCTCAACAATGTAACTGCCGCGGTGAATAAATTACCGGTCGGTTTTAAAAATGGGGGCGCCCATGTTTTCTTCCTGGACGGGATATTTTGTGTTTTCTCTGAAAGCGGGGAATGGCGTTTTTTTAAACATGGCAGGGAGACCGCCTTACAGGTGGATAAAACATTAGCCGATCTGCTAAAGCAGGCTTTTTCCATGCCCGGGCTCGCTCTTAGGATCGGCCCCGGGGGCGATCAGGTGATAATAAGGCTTCAGAATGATATTTATGAATTAAGCCTTCACAACGGTGTGTTGAGGGCAGCGCTTATTTTTCAAAACCTGAAGATCCTGGATAAACTGATCGCTACTTCTTTCCTGTACGATAAGAAAAACCAGCGGCTTTTTATTGCCACTGTCACTACCGGGTTTATCATCGTTACTAAAAGATCATTTACGACGGTGACCTTTAACTCCACCGATCGCCTAAATAATGCCTTTAAAGCCTTCCTTTTGCTTCCCGGCGAAAAGATCCTTACGCAGAATGGGATCCTGGACAAAAGCAACGGGAAGGATCATCATTTATTCAAGGGGGATTGGAGGCCCGATGGAAATTGTTTTTATAAAGCAAGGGATAGAACCATCTGGATAAGCAAAGACAAGCGATTGCATATTTATGATAGTGTTTTTTCCCGGGAATTAGCCGCAGATAGCCTTCCGCTGGATTCGTATATAGGCTGCATTATTGAAGATGCCAGGCACACTATCTGGGTCAGCACACTTACTTCGCTGTTAAAAATAGAGGGTGGCAAACTGAAGTATGTCTTTAAGCAATATCCTCCGTTTGTCAATCATAATATTGAATCGATCGCGGAAGTATCGCCCGGGATATTATGGATAGCCTCCCGGGATGGAATGTACGTCTATGACATCGCAAAGGGGCATATCGATGAAAAGCCTGTCCTGCCGCATGTATATGCGCGGAATATTTATAAAGCAAGGGACAATGGTATCTGGGTAGCTACCTACGGGAATGGATATTATAAGTATCAAAAGGGGAAGTTCATTGCCCTGCCTATGGATCCGCAGAATTACCTGTCAACTCCCCATACTTTTTTGGAAGATGACAGTGGTTACTTCTGGATAAATACCAACCATGGATTGTTCCGGGCCAGGAAAAAGGACCTGGATGACTTTACGAGCAGCAGGAATGACAGCTTGTACTATTACTATTTCGATAAATCATACGGGTTTAATACCAACGAGTTCAATGGCGGATGTAACCCTGCGTCGCAGAAGGACGATGAAGGAAATTTTTACTTCCCGTCCCTTGACGGAATTGTATATTTTAATCCCGACAGGGTGCATTTCGATATGCCCGACAGTGAAATTTTTGTGGATGATTTCTTCGTTGATTCGCTGAAGCTCGATCACAGGCAGCGCCTTAGCATACAGCCTAATTTCCACCGGATCATTGTAGATATTACTACTCCATTCTATGGGCTGGAAGAAAATCTGAAGCTTGAATATACGCTGGAATCCACCGGGGGGAAATGGTATCCTGTAAACAGGGATGGCAGGATCACGATCAACAGGCTGCCTTACGGAAGGTATGAGCTTTCGATCAGAAAGAATAATGGCAGTGGAGGAGATCGATTCACCCATATGGCTATCGCCTTCGAGGTGCTGCCTCATTGGTATAAGACCTGGGTTTTTTATTCGTTGCTGGCGCTGGCGGCGGGCAGTCTGCTGTTCTTTCTTTACAGACTAAGGACCAGGATACTCCTGCAACAGAATATACGGCTGCAGATGAAGGTAGATGAAAGGACTTCCGAGCTGGAGCAAAGTACTATATTAAAAGAGCGCCTGCTTTCTGTGATCATGCATGACATGCGTTCTCCAATGTTTTCACAGGCTCTAATGATCGACCATTTGCATAGGAATTATCATAAGTTCAGCGGACAGGAATTAAACGAACTGTTTTTTATGTTGAAGGATTCCAGCAACAAGATCTGCCAATTCAGTACTGATTTTCTGGTCTGGTATGATAGTCAGAAGCAAGGTTTTTCGATCAAGAGAGAAAACATTGCGTTGCTTGATTTTGTCAAAGAGACTACCGCTCTTTACAGCAGTATAGCCCTCAGAAAAGGATTATACTTCAACTGTGATATTCCATCCGGACTGGTGTTAACTTCGGACAGGAATATACTTGCTATCGTTGTCCGCAACCTGGTCGATAATGCCGTTAAATATACCGGCTCCGGAAGTGTCGGCGTCAGTGCCCGTCAAAAGAACGGGCATATCCAAATACAAGTGAAAGATACCGGGCAGGGGATGACTGATTATAAAATAGCGGAGATAACATCTTTCAGTGAAAAAAATACGAACGGGACGGTCTCTACTTTTGGATACCGGTTTATTATGGAACTTGTGCAAAAACTAAATGCCGAAGTGGATATTGATTCTGCACCCGCGAGGGGCACGACGGTTGTGGTAAGCTTCAAAGCTTAGAAATTTCCAATTGGTACATCCTGGCCAGTTCATCCAGGTCACGAAGCGTTTTTATTTTCAGCTTTTCGAATATTCTTGTCTTATATGTTCCCACTGTGGAAGAATGGATATTCAGTATTTTTTTAATTTCCAGGAGCGAATAGCCATGCAGTAAATATTTGACTGTCTGGATCTCTCTGTCCGAAAGTTTTTCAAAAGGGTTATCCGCTCCTTTTTTTGAATACATATCCTCGTTGAGATCTCTTTTTACTTTTTTGCTGATATAAATATCTCCTCTTAATACGGATGTAATTGCTCTTCTTATTTCTTCGGCCTTGGATTCCTTATTCAGGTATCCGAGGACTCCCAATTTGATGAATCTTTTTGCATACAGATCTTCCGAATTCATACTGTAAATAAGGATCCTGGATAGCTCTCTGTAAGCTAACAGGTTAGTAACCAAAGTGATAGAGTCCGTATCGGGCATATTAATATCCAAAACGATCAGTTCATAATCGTTTTTTTTCACATAGGAAATTACTTCATCCCCATTCGAGGCCTCATCAATAACCGTTGACGGAAGAAGGTCCTGAATAATTAGTTTTATGCCGGATCTGACTATTGTATGGTCGTCAGCTATTAATACCCTGTTTGTTTCCATACCTGTAGTTTGACGCGTTAGACGAATAAGGCCCCTAAAATTACTTATTTTTTCTATATTATTATAATATATTCATTATCAAATACATGTGTCAGTGTGAGTAAACGAGTCTGTAGTAATAACACGACAAAACCTGTAGAAAGAACACGACAAAAAATAATAAAATTTCATAGTTCTTTTACATCATGAAATCAGTGGTCGATGCTTTACACCACAAAGGAGATAGACTAAGTGTCGTCAATTTGCTACAATAGTTGATATAAAATATTTCTAGCTTACTTCTGAAAAGCCGAAGTGATCCGTTCCCAATCAAGTCGATCCGTACCCGATTAAAACTGCCGGACTAATCCGTACCCTATAAAGCTTTTATCAGCATTTTTTACTTTGTAAATTCTTTTTATGGATACCACCTATATTGCCGATCCATCATGCGCGAAGATCTCGCTGCACAAGGTTGTCTCAGAGTTGGTGCAAAGCTTGTTGCCCGTGATGGTAAAACGTCATAATCTCGTTCTGAACGAGATCCCCCGGGACCTGTGCGTCGAAGCCGATGAGAACATGCTGGCGTATGTGCTCTGGAGCCTGATCAATGGCGCCATTCAAAGTACGCAAAACGATTGTATTCGCGTAGAAGCCATACCTATGGATGACCGTATGATGATCCGGATAAAGGGTGTGGGCACTTATTTTCGTCATACTATTTCCAGGGAATACAGGCAGGTGCAGCATGTGGCCGAAAAGCTGGGAGGAAGCATCAGTATCGAAAATGGTGAGGATTATGGAACGAATGCAGCTTTCTGTATCTCAAACAGTCTGCTGGCCGCCTGAAGGCCTGTAATGGATGAATGATAAACTCATTGGGTACGCCGGATGTTCGCACTGACGAACAAGGTGGTCCCGCTGCCGCAAATAGAAAAGCCCTCCTGACTTCGTCAGGGGGGCTTTAATTTTGTATCTTGTCCTTACAATATGTTGAGAAGTTTCCTACGAATCGCGTTACGTAACCTGACCCACCATCGGAGTTACAGCCTGCTGAACATCCTGGGGTTGACGGCGGGTATCACATGCTGCCTCTTTATCTTCGAATATGCGGCTTTTGAAAGGAGCTATGATACCTTTCACGAAAAGGCCGACCGGATCTTCCGGGTACAGGATGTGGAGTATGAGAACGGCAAGCTGGTGGTTCCCTGCGCTGCGGCGATGCCTGCTGTAGCGCCCACCATGAAACGCGACTTCCCGGAAGTGGAGATTGCCTGCCGGCTATTCAAGAGAGATCTTTTGCTGGTGAATAATACCCGAAACATAAAGCTGCGGGAGCCGGCGGTCTACTATGCCGATGCTGCCATACTGGATATTTTCCACCTGCCTCTGCAGGAAGGGGATGCGAAGACGGCGCTTACCGGACCTGGAAAGATCCTTCTCTCGGCGGAGGTGGCGCGGAAATATTTCGGGCAGGAAGACCCTTTGGGAAAAGTATTATACAGCCATTATGGCGGCCGCATCCGGCCGCTGGAAGTGACGGGGGTCTTCCGGGATTATCCGGCCAATTCCCATCTGAAGCTCAGCGTGATCGTATCCTACACAACGCTTAGCCAGTATATGGATACCTATGGCAAGACGGACGATCCTGTAGAGACCAGCTGGAGCTGGCCGTATTTCTATACCTATGTGCTGCTGCGGGAGGGAACAGACCCGGAGCGTCTCGCGGCCAAGCTCCCGGCTTTTATCGACAAATACTATAATGACCTGCCGGAGAACAAGATCCATAACGACCGGTTCTCACTCAACTTAATGCCCCTAAAGGATATCCACCTCTATTCCCACTATACACAGGAAGCGGAGGAGAACGGCGATGGGCAATCCGTGTCCTTTTTATTCCTCATCGCCTTTTTTATCATCGGAATTGCCTGGATCAATTTCATCAATCTTGCTACCGCACGTTCGCTGGAGCGGGCCCGGGAAGTAGGAGTGCGCAAGGTATTAGGGGCCATGCGGCAGGAGTTGATCCGACAGTTCATGCTGGAAAGCCTGTTGCTGAACCTGATGGCGCTGGCGACGGCCGTCGTCATTACTTTTGCATTGAACCCCTTCTTTGGCGGCCTTATTGGGAGGCCCCTGAACCTCTTGTTTTCCCTGCCTGCGGTTTACTGGGGAAGTTTTGCTGTGCTCTTCCTCACCGGCACCTTCCTGTCCGGCATCTACCCGGCGCTGGTGCTGTCCCGTTACCTGCCGGTGAACGTACTGAAAGGTTCGCTGAAGAATGTCGCCGGGGGAAAATGGTTACGAAAAAGCCTGATCGTAGGCCAGTTTGCGGCTTCCATCATCCTTATTGCCGGGACGATGATCGTTTACCGGCAAGTGCATTATATGCGCAGCCAGCAGCTTGGCGCCGACATAGACCAGACCCTCGTGGTGAAAGGCGCCAGCGGCGGGTTGACGGACTCGGCCTACCAGGACATCTTCCAGGCATTCAAGGGTGATGTCCTGCAGGTGAAAGGGGTCAGTAGTATTGCGGCCTCTTCCAACGTAATGGGCCAGGAGATACAGTGGTCTACAGACTGGAACAGGTTGAGCGGCGCCGACCGGCATGTGTTTACGCTTTTCATGTTAGGTGTGGACGATGATTTCATCGGGACGTACGGTCTGAAGCTCGTGGCCGGACGGAGTTTCTCCCGGGCTTTTGTCACGGACCGGAAGTCAGTGGTCCTGAATGAATCGGCCGTACGTGAATTGAGTTTTTCTTCCCCGCAAGCGGCTATCGGGCAACTGGTGCAAGGGAGGCAGCCCAATATGGACTCCCTGCATGTGATCGGGGTGATCGCGGACTATCATCATGAAGGGCTGCAGAAAGCGATCCAGCCGCTGGTGCTGTTGCCGTATCGTGACCGGCGCGGCTATTATTCCATCAAAGTGCAGGCGGCGGATCCGGCTGCCACCATCAAAGCCATCAAATCGAAGTGGGACCGGTATTTTCCGAATGATCCCTATAGCTATTTCTTTCTCGATGAATTCTTCAGCCGGCAGTATATCGAGAACCAGCATTTCGGAGCGGTGTTCGCACTATTTGCCGTGTTGGCTATAGCGATCGCCTGTTTCGGGCTGCTGGGCCTTTCGGCTTATAATGTTTTGCAGCGCACCAAGGAGATCGGCATCCGGAAGGCGCTGGGCGCATCGGTTCACAGTCTGCTGTTCCTTCTGACGAAAGATTTTCTCATCCCGGTGGTGATCGCAATCATCATCTCTATCCCGGTCACCTGGTTGGCGATGGAAAGCTGGTTGCGGGGGTTTGCATACCGGATCAGCATCGGTTGGTGGGTGTTTGGCCTGGCGGGCCTGCTGGCGGTGGTCATTGCTTTTGTGACGGTGGGCGGCCAGGCGTTGAAGGCGGCGGCGAAGAATCCCGTGGACAGCCTGCGTATGGAATGATGGGTGCGTTTTTTAATTAAATATTCTACAATGGAGATAGGGATCGACAGCTTCGCCTCGGCGATGTACGGCAGCAATACACTTAGCAGCGTGGACGCGATGGAGCAATTACTGGAAAGGATCGCGTTGGCTGACGAAGCAGGGCTGGATGTTTTCGGCATCGGTGAGCATCACAAAAAAGAGTTCCTGGATTCCGCAACGGCGGTGATCCTCGCTGCTGCTGCCGCCAGGACCCAACGCATCCGCCTGACCAGCGCGGTGACTGTATTGAGCGCCGCCGATCCGGTGCGGGTGTACCAGAGTTTTGCAACATTGGACCTGATCTCCAAAGGCCGGGCCGAGCTGGTGGTTGGCCGTGGATCGTCGGTAGAGGCCTATCCGCTGTTTGGATTCAGCCTGAATGATTATGATGCACTGTTTAAAGAGAAGCTGGATTTACTGCTCACTATCCGGGATCAGGAGTTTGTCACCTGGTCGGGAAGATTCAGACCGGCGTTGAAAAACCAGCCTGTTTATCCAAGATCCTTACAGGAAAAACTACCGGTTTGGCTGGGTGTAGGCGGCACACCGGAATCATTCGCGCGGGCAGGAACACTGGGGCTGCCGTTGATGGTCGCGATCATCGGCGGTGAAACAGCGCGTTTCCGTCCTCTGATCGACCTGTATCGAAAAGCGGGCCGCATGGCGGGTTTTACACCGGAGCAGTTAAAGGTAGGTCTGCACTCGCCGGGCTATGTAGCCAAGACCAATGAAGAGGCCATTGCGGACTACTATCCCGGGTATGCAGAACTCTGGACCAAACTGGGCAGGGAACGTGGCTGGCCGCCGGTGACGAAAGCGCAGTTCGATACCTTGATCGCGCCAAAAGGCGTACTGGTAGTTGGCGGGCCGGAGCAGGTGGCGGAAAAGCTATTAAGACATAGCGAAGCGTTGGGCGGAGTCGACCGGTTTACTTTTCAAATGGATAATGCAGGGTTGACACACACTCAGTTAATGAGTTCAATAGAATTGATCGGTACAAAGGTTATTCCATTGGTCAAGCAACATGCCTTACACGAGTGAAAATTACATTTCGATTACAATTTTACCGGAATTTTGATTGCTTTCCATGTAGGCGTGGGCCTCGGGTATCTGATCAAGCCGGTAGTACCGATCAATATTTAGCTTCAATGTGTTCTTCTCTACGGCGCCAATGAAGTCCTGGAGGAGGGCCTTGTCCAAGTTTTCGGCATCGCCTGTGTAGGCTGTCAGGCGGCCCATCCGGGGTATGTCGTCCATCGGGGCAAACTCTTTTAATGTCCATCCGCTGAGGATGCCAGTCATGCAGACGACGCCCCTGGGTCTTATACATTTAAGGGAGTCTTTCAAGGTGCCCGCACCAATAAGTTCCAGGACTTTGTCCACGCCGCCCGGATAGAGACCGGTGACTTTGCTGCTAATTTGCCCGTCGTCCAGCACAACGTGGTCGGCGCCGTTGTCTTCCAGTGTTTTTGCTTTGTTTGGATTACGGGTGGTTGAAATGACGGTCAGGCCATAGTGCTTGCCCAACTGACAGGCCAGCATGCCGATGGATGAGGTTCCGCCGCGGATGAGCAAGGTTTCGCCTTTGGTAACTTCCAGCGCTTGAAGAAGGGAGCCGGAAGTTGTTTGAAACATTTCCGGTATAGCGCCCAATATTTTCCATGGGAGGCTGCTTTCAAAGGGGAAAACATTGGCGAAGGGGACTCGCGTATATTCCGCATAGCCGCCATCGAATTGCCTTCCCATACCTCCCATGATCGCCGCGACCTTTTGCGCCGGCTTGTATGTTCCGGAAGGATCATTCTCCACTTCGCCCACGCATTCGATACCTTGTATTCTTGGAAAGACGACTCCGGGGGAGTCGCCCTTCCGGGTGAAAAGCTCCGATCTGTTCAGACCGATCGCCTTTATTTTTATGATCACCCATCCATTCTGCGGCGAGGGCTTGGGCACTTCTGCGATGTGGATCACATCCGGGGCACCTGCTTTTGTTGTGACGGCTGCTTTCATGGTTGAAAGTTGTTAGGTTGAAATATATGACAAAGATGAATATTCTGCAAGCGTACCATCTGCATTTCATTCATACGGCCGCCGTGCACTTTGATTTTGGATAAAGCTGTTTCGATCTCATAAAGATCCGAAGATGTGAGCTGGACATCGACGCCTCCTAAGTTTTCTTTCAGGTGATCTATACTCCGGGTACCTGGAATTGGAACTATCCAGGGTTTTCAGGAGAAAAGCGATCGAATCCTGCACGAAGGTCCGTTTTCGGATCGAACTTTGTGCGGGCATTTATTTTCCCTGTCAAATAACCCAATCCGACCGGGCCCCAGGGGACGAAGCCGATGCCTATCGTTCCATCGATCTTATAACCGAATTTGGTGGCGATAATAACCTGGTCGCGGAAAGGTGCTAACGCTTCTCCGACAAGCTCTTCGTCTGTATATGGACCATACACTTCGGCCATGGTTGCGCATGTCGTAAGTAAGAATGCTATAACCTGCATCGTGCAGCACTTTGTATTCCGGGAGGAAATTCACCTCGAATCCGTGAGGCTGGGGTGCCTTTTGATCGTGATCAACGGTCGATGACGGACATGTTCATTTCGTCGTGGCGCTCACCTGCGGCCGGCGTGAGGTTGTTTAGCCGTTCGAGCTGCTCAGCACTCAGCTGAATGCGATCGGCGGCGGTGTTCTCCTCGACGCGGGCGACCCGCTTGGTGCCGGGAATCGGGGCAATGTCGTCGCCTTGGGCCAACAGCCAGGCCAGCGCTATTTGTGCCGGTGTTGCACCTATCCGGGCGGCAACGGCCTTGACTTCATCGACGATACGCAGGTTGCGCTGGAAGTTCTCGCCGGTGAAACGTGGGTTGGTCTTTCGCCAGTCGTCGTTGGAGAGCTGATCAGGCGATTTGATCTCGCCGGTGAGGAAGCCGTGGCCAAGCGGCGAATAAGGAACGAAGCCAATGCCCAATTCGCGTAGCAGCGGCAGCAGTTCGGCTTCAGGGTCCCGGGTCCACAAGGAAAATTCCGTCTGCAGCGCTGCGATGGGATGTACGCGGTGGGCGCGGCGGATGGTTTCGGGGCCGGCCTCGGAGAGGCCGATATACCGGATCTTGCCTTCGGCGACCAGCTTGGCCAGGGCGCCGACAGTGTCTTCGATGGGAATCTTCGGGTCGACCCGGTGCTGGTAGTATAAGTCGATGTGGTCGGTGCCGAGCCGCTGCAGGGAGCCTTCTACGGCGACGCGAATGTTCGCAGGGCTGCTATCAATGACGCCGGGGCCGCCACCGGAGTGCGAGACGAGGCCGAACTTTGTAGCCAGCACCACTTCATTCCGGCGGTCTTTGATAGCCCGGCCGACGAGTTCTTCATTGGAGAACGGACCGTAGATCTCAGCGGTGTCAACGTGGGTGACACCCAGGTCGAGTGCCCTGTGGATAGTGCGGATGGACTCTGCATCGCTGCCTGCGCCGATATTGTAGTAGCCGGACATCGACATGGCCCCGAGTCCTATGCGGGAAACGTCGAGTCCCCCGAGCGAGACGTGCTTAATGATGTTGTTGCTCATGATCTTTGTATTTAGGATACAAAAGTCACTACAGACTTGATGCAGAAATAAAGGAAAACAAAGGGAAAAGTATAAATATCAAAGGTGGGCGGCTCTTACCGATTTGGGTATATGCCCCGTTTTCTTTTTGAAGAAGTTGTTAAAGTAGGTAGGATATTCAAAACCAAGGGCATAGGCGATTTCGGCAATATTCCAATCCGTGTGCCGTAAGAGGGCTTTAGCTTCGCTGATGATCCGATCGGCAATATGATCGGTAGTAGTTTTTCCTGTAATTTCCTTTACAGCGCTGTTTAAATAGTTGACATGTACGGATAAATGCTTCGCAAAATCCTGTGCGGCTTTTAATTCCAGCGAATGTTCGGTGCTTTCAATCGGGAACTGTCTTTCCAGCAATTCAAGGAATACAGAGGTGATTCGCGCGGCCGCATTCTTTTGTTGTGAATAGCTTTCCGAAGGCTGCATTTTCAGCGCCTCATGAATGATCAGATTAATATAGTTCCTGATAATCTCATCCTTGTAGAGGTAGTCAGTGTCCTGCTCCGCAATCATCTTTTGAAAGATAGCAGAGAGTTCTTTTTTTTGCTCCTTATTTATCGCCAAAATAGGAGTGCTGCCAATTTTAAATAGAGGTGACCGCAGGAGGCCTTCGGAGCGTTCGCTTAACTTCAGAAAGTCTTCAGTAAAAAGGCTGGCATACCCTTCATTTGTTGCAGAAATAACCTCGCAGGAGTAAGGTATATGGGGATTGCCAAAGAATAGTATGGTATCATCCGTTTCAAAACTCCTGTCAGCATAGTGAAAGATATATTTGCCCGTGTTCAGGCTGATCTTATAAAAGTCTTTACGGTTATAGCTATGGCCTTTACCGGTCTTGCTATCTATCTCATAGGCTTTAAACCCTTTCAGTTTTACTTCGGTGTTGAAATCGGAAGTAGGTGTGTGCCGCTGCTTACTCATAAGAGCAAAGTTAAGAAAATCAAATGTATTGACTTCCTGGGAGATCTTCCGATGAACCGGGATGACCGATCAGGCTTTTACCTGCACCCGCCTGCCAGTGGCCGCCGCTGAATAAATAGCTTCAATAATGGCCAGGTCTCTGCGTCCCAGTTCGCCGGGCACGGGTGTTTCCCTGTTGGATAAGATACAATTGGCAAAATCATCCATCTGCAGGGCTTGCTGATTCGGGGGGGTAAAATTGAGCGGCCCGCGGCTGGTTTCCACCACCATGCCCCTGTATGTAAAAGCATGTTCTTTAAACTCGATCCATCCTTTGTCGCCTTCTGCCCTGAAACGGTCGGCGCCGTGCTGATAGCTGGTTTGCGCCGTGCATACACCACCGCCCGGGAATTCCATTTTCCAGTTCAACCCTTCCTCCACATCGCTGAATATATCCGGCCTTGTTTTAGGATGCTCACTTGCTGTAACCCATAGGGGAGTGGCGCCATTGGCCGCCATGCAGGCCCCGTGAATAATATATATGCCCAGATCCATTATAGGTCCGCCGCCGGCGAGTTGCTTGTCGGCCCGCCATACTTTGTTCTTCATGATAAAGCCACGGTCGGCCGTCATGTTGGTAAAAACACCAAAATCTTTTTCCTTCGCCAGCCGCATGAGTTCCCGGTGATACGGATCGAAATGGAGCCGGTAGCCGATAGACAGCCGAACCTTTGCCTCCCTGCAGGCTGCAAGGATACTGTCGCATTCGGCCACTGTTCTTGCCATCGGCTTTTCACAGATCACATGCTTACCTGCCCTGGCGGCCGCAATGGCATGCGTGGCATGGAGCCCGTTTGGCGTAACGACATAAACGATGTCGATATCGGGATTGCCAGCCATCTGGTACATCGTGTCATAACTGTAAATGTTCTTCACCGGGAATCCATAGTCTTTTGCCCATTGTGCGCCTTTTTCCGGTGAGCCGGTGACAACGCCCGTCAGCCTGCACATGGTGGTTTGCCTGAGCGCCGGCCCCAACTGCCCTGTGCTATATTTGCCAAGCCCCACCAGTGCGATGCCCAGGGTGCGCCCGCCGGGCCTGCCGTCTGCGTAAAGGCTAAGGGGATTGGCTGCGATGGCTGCTGCGCCCAGTGAAAGCTGCCCGATGAATTTGCGGCGGCTATTGGATGGTTTATTCATGAATTCTAAGCTATTTAATAAGCGGAAGGGCGGGATTATCTACGTTGGCAAAATGTTCAATTATATTGGCCTTGGAGGGCCCGGGGTATAAGCAACTTGTACAAAATCCACTATATTGACATATGAAAAGACTATTATTTCCCTTCTATCTTACGATCATCTTCACATTGCCTGATATCCGATATGCCTCCGCGCAGCATCCGCCGGACCATCTTTTATATGGAGTGGCTTATTACGATGAATATATGCCCTATGACCGGCTGGACAAGGATGTCAGGATGATGAAGGAGGCAGGTATTAATGTAGTGCGCATTGCCGAGTCTACCTGGAGCACGCTGGAGCCACAGGAAGGAGTATATGACTTTTCTCATATCGATCGGGTTTTAAATGCCATGAATGCCGCCGGGATCCAGGTGATCATCGGCACGCCTACCTATGCGGTCCCTACCTGGCTTGTCAAAAAGTATCCTGATGTTCTTGCGGTCACATCGAGAGGACAAAACCAATATGGGCCACGTCAGAATATGGACATTACCAATAAGCATTTTTTAGAGCATGCAGAAAAGGTCATCCGGCGGCTGTTGGAACATGTAAAAGATCATCCTGCCATTATTGGCTACCAGGTAGACAATGAGACCAAAGCCTACGGCACCGCGGGGCCGGAAGTGCAGAAGATGTTTGTGGAATATATAAAAAAGAAATTTTTGTCACTGGACAGCGTCAATAAAGCCTTCGGCCTGGACTACTGGAGCAACCGTATCAACACATGGGAGGACTTTCCCTCTATGGTAGGATCAATTAACGCCAGCCAGATCGCAGAATTTGCCAAATTCCAACGGAAACTGGTCACAGATTACCTGGCGTGGCAGGCGGCCATCGTAAACGAATATAAACGTCCCGGGCAGTTCATTACCCAGAATTTTGATCTTGACTGGAAAGGGTATTCGTTCGGTATACAACCGGAAGTTGACCATTTTGCGGCAGCGCGGGCCCTGGATATTGCAGGTGTGGATATTTATCATCCCTCACAGGACGCGCTGACAGGCCTCGAAATTTCATTCGGCGGCGATGTTGCCCGTTCGATGAAAGGGGGTAAGAATTATCTCCTTCTTGAGACGGAAGCGCAAGGTTTTCCCCAATGGGTGCCGTACCCCGGTCAATTACGTCTGCAAGCTTTCAGTCATCTTGCCTGCGGCGCCAATATGGTGGAATACTGGCACTGGCATTCCATCCACAATTCCATAGAAACGTATTGGAAGGGGCTGCTAAGCCACGATTTCGAGCCCAATCCAACGTATGACGAGGCAAAAACGATAGGCCGGGATTTTCAGCGGCTGAGCCCAAATTTAATCAACCTTAAAGTGCAAAACAAGGTTGCTATCCTGTTCAGCAATGAAGCGCTGACCGCGTTCAACCAGTTCCGGCCCGGACGGGAAGGCTACAATGACGTCCTTCGTTCATTGTATGATGCTTTGTTCCGGATGAATGTCGGTGTTGACTTTGTGGATCCTACAAACACTAATATAGAGGGCTATAAGCTGTTGGTCGTACCATCCTTGTATGCGGCCCCTGACAGCTTATTGCATCGATTAAACCGGTTTGTCAAAAACGGTGGACACATAGTATTCACGTTCAAGAGTGGATTTTCCGATCAGCATGTAAAGGTCAGGGACAGCCGGCAGCCTGGGATCATCAATGCGTCGTGCGGCATCTATTATAATGAATTTACTGTTCCCGAAAATGTATCCCTGAAGGACGACCCTTTTCAGGCCGGACGCGAGAACAATAAGGTGTCGACGTGGATGGAACTGATCACACCCGTCACCGCCAAAGTGCTGGCTTATTACGATCATCCGGTGTGGGGTAAATATGCCGCTGTCACCGAAAATAATTATGGTAAAGGCCGGGCTGTCTATATAGGGTGTGTGACGAGCAGCGAAGTGACCGAAAAAATATTGACTGATGCTGTAAAAAAGGCCAGCTTATGGACGCAAGCGCAAACCTTGCATTTTCCGACCATAACCAAGCAGGGTGTCAACGCGCGAGGGAAAACAATACATTATTTGTTTAATTATTCCGGCGCCAGCACTACAGTGAGCTATCCGTTCTCCGGCGGCCGGGAATTGCTGAGGGATGAAAAGATAGAGAAAAACACCAGGCTTGAGCTGGAACCCTGGGCCGTGCGAATTATAGAAGAACAATAAAAAAATTTGGCTCCTTGAAAAAAAGTTATACTTTTGTGTCAAACAAAATTGTTAAACATCGGGTATGGAAGTTTTATCAACAGACGTTGAGAGATTAATAAAAGATACGGCCAAAAAGATCTTTTTCGAGGAAGGCAAGCTGCATGCTACTACCCAGGATATTGCGGATGCCGCCGGTATTAACAGGGCTTCCATCCATTATTACTACCGGAGCAGGAAGGTCCTTTTTGATAAGGTATTCGAAGAGGCGATGGGGGAATTCCATACAAAATTGATGGTCGCTATCGGGGAAGAAGATTTGCCGTTCAGGCAGTTGATAGAGAGGCTGTTAGAGTTTTTGCTTAAAAAGTCAATGGAACATCCTTTCCTGGAACTCTTCCTGGTGGCGGAACTGAACACGAACCCCGGAACGAAGCCTCCCTTCATGCCGGAACCACCTGAGGCCCGAAGGGCCATGCTGCGGGAAAATATTGCCAAAGAAGTAGCGGCTGGTACAATGAAACTGATTGATCCAGAACATTTTATAGTAAACCTTATGTCCTTGTGCTCCTTCCCTTTCCTGGCGAAGCCGATCGTAAAACATGCAATTGGATTGTCGGAAGAAGGGTACGCAAAATTCATAGCAGAGAGAAAGGGCGTCATCCTGAAACAAATTTTTCTTGATTTATAAGAGGAGGATTTTTTTTGGTCCAATACTAACAAAATTGTTAAACATAATTATATAACAATAGAATCAAACAAGAATGAAAAAACTACTGCTGACATTAGTTACTGCCTGTGGCATTGCACTGAACGGCATAGCCCAGCGACCATACACCCTTCAGGAGTGTATCGACACGGCGCTTCAAAAGAGCCTGCAGCTAAAAAGTGATAATTATGACCTTGCGAAAACCCGGGCCGGCATCGGCGAGGCATACAGCAGCCTGCTGCCTTCAGTGAATGCAAGCGGCAGCTATCAGTACTATTTTAAGCTGCAAAAGCAGCTGATCCCGGCTTCGGCGTTCGGGGGACAGGCGGGGGAGTACCAGGTCACGTCATTAAGCACTCCTCAGAATAAATCGCTGGGCGTGCAATTGAATCAAACCCTTTTTAACGCATCCTCACTGATAGCCCTAAAGGCAGCTAAAGTAGCGGTGAACCTGAATGAACTGCAGATCCGCAGCAGCAAGGAGGACCTGGTATATAATGTGTCGGCCACTTATTATAATATACAATCCATCTTAAAGCAGCAAGGGCTTGTCGAAAACAACCTTGCCACCAACGAGGCCCTTTTAAAGGTGACGAGCGACCAGTTCAAGGCAGGGCTTGCCACACAAACCGACCTGGACAGGCTTACGGTACAGCGGGACAATACCAGGGCCAGCCTGCAGAATACGATCAACAGCCTGGAAAAACAGTACAATATGCTTAAGCTGCTCATGAATATCCCGGTGGAAAGCGACATTGCTGTGATAAAGGATGAATATGACGAAGAAGGGACTCCCGCAATCCGGCAGAATGCGGATTTTGACCTTACTCAAAAAACAAACTACAAGCAGGTGCTGGAAAATAAGAAGGTCGCGGACCTGCAGCGACGGAACATAAAAGCCGGCTATCTGCCGTCCCTTTCGCTGGGCGCCAATTATGGTATTTATGGTTATAATTCCAACGCCAATCCTTTTAAAAATTTGAACAACACCTGGTATCCCGCGTCCTATGTCAGCCTTAGTTTAAGCATACCCATATTCGATGGTTTCCGCAAAAAGTACCAGATCAGGCAACAGGAGATCGTCATCCGCAAATACGACGTGCAGGCTGAACAAACTCTGCAGCAGAACAGGAAAGATGTGGCGGATGCCTATGCGGACCTGAAGAGCAACTATATCACCCTGCAGAATCAAAAACGCAACCTGGCATTGGCTCAAACGGTATTGGCCGACATCAATACGCAGTATAAAAGCGGGCTTGTAAAATTGACGGATGCGATCAATTCGCAATCAGAACTGGAAACGGCTCAAAATAATTACGTCAATGCCCTGATCAATATCAAGCAGGCCGAGCTGAATCTTAAAAAGGCCAATGGCGCGCTGTTAAACAACTAAAAAAAATACTAAAACCGACAACAAAATGAAAAAGATAGTTCAATACACCCTGATCGTCATTGTAGTAGCCGGCATATCAGCGATGGTAGCCTTTAAATTGATCTCCAATAAGAACGAAGTAGCCGAAAAAGTATATCATCCGGACCTCAATCTCGCCGCGACGATACAGGCAGATACCGTGAAAGAAGCACCCTTTAGCAAAGCCACGCAGTTCCTGGGGGCGTTCACGGCGAACAGAGAGGTTTCTCTGGCGTCCGAAACCACGGGCAAGGTGATATGCGTCGGTGTAGAGGAAGGCAGCCTGGTAGGTAAAGGCAGCCTTGTTGCCAAATTGGATGATGGGGTCTTGCAGGCCCAATTACGTTCAGCATCCGCCAACCTGGATAATGCGGTCAGTACGCTGAAAAGATATGAGCAGGCCCCGAACGGCGTCACGCAACTGCAAATGGATAATGCCCGTACCCAGCTACTTACCAGCCAGGCGCAGATCGAGCAATTAAAGAAACAGATCAGCCAATACACCCTATTCGCCCCTTTCTCAGGAGTGATCACCGCGCGCAATTTTGACCTGGGAGCGGTGGTGTCACCAGGTTCTACCCTGGCAACGCTGACGGATATCAGCTCCCTCAAACTGGAACTAAATGTTCCTGAGAAATACGTCGCCCAATTCAGGAATGGGATGCCCATCACGGTCAACACTGATGTATATCCCGGATCGGCCTTTACGGGTAATGTCCGGATGATCGCCAGCAAAGCCGACGCTTCGCACAACTATACGATAAAAGTCCTGGTACCCAACAATGCTCATCATCCGTTGAAGGCGGGTATGTACGGCAATGTCACGGTAGGAAATGAATCAACGCATCAGACCATCAGCATACCCCGGTCAGCCCTGATCGGGTCCGCCCAACATCCGCAGGTATACGTTGTGGAGCAGGGGAAGGCAAGGGTCAGGAATATAGAGACAGGAGCAGGCAATGCGACAAGCGTCGAAGTATCGAATGGTTTGCACGCAGGCGAGGTGGTCGTTTCCGGCGGCCTGGTCAACCTGGCGGACGGAGCAAAAGTCAATATTAAATAGTATCACAACCAACAAAAGCTACCATCATGTCCATTACAGAAATAGCCATAAAAAGGCCATCCCTCATCATCGTAATATTTACCGTCTTAATAGGCGCCGGCCTGTTTTGCTATAACCAGCTGAGCTATGAGCTGCTGCCCGATATTTCGCAGCCCACACTGGTGATAACCACCAATTATCCGGGTGCGGCGCCCGCCAACGTAGAACAAACGGTAACCAAAAAAATAGAGGACCAGCTGAGCTCGATAGATGCCATCAAAACGATCACCTCCCAATCACTGGAGGGCGTCTCTATCATCACCGCTGAATTCAACACGGGCAGCAATATCGACCTTAAACAGCAGGAGGTACAGCGGAAAATAAACAATATCATGGGTGACCTGCCCACGGATGTAAAATCACCCGGCATCTCCAAGGTATCTCCCAGCGACCAGCCTATCATGCAACTGATGGCTGTTTCAAATCTTGACAATGCTGCATTTTATGATATCATCAAGAACCAGATAAACCCACTGTTACAGCAAGTGCAGGGAGTGGGCGAGATCACGCTTATTGGTGGGCAGGAGCGGGAGATACAGGTGAACATCAACAAGGAAAAACTGGATTATTACGGCCTTTCCATTTTGAACGTTACCCAGGCAGTAGCCAATGGCAACCAGGAATTTCCGGCCGGCAAGGTGAAGTCGGAGGACCTGGGGCAAATGACGGTCCGGCTATCGGGAAAATACAGTTCGGTAGATCAGTTGAATAACCTGGTGATCGGGCTGCCGGCTGCCGGCAGCCCCATACGTCTTAGTGATGTGGCCAGCGTGGCGGATGTCACCAAGGAGGTTTCCACCGTCTTCCGATACAATGGGCAGAACGGTATCGGTCTGCTGATAAAAAAACAAGGCGATGCCAATGCCGTGGCCATCAGCAAACAGATAAAGGAAAAGATCTCGATCATTGAAAAAAGGTACGCCGCGAATGGCGTCAAGTTCACCATTGCCGACGACACGGCCGACTATACGCTGGAAGCCGCCAACGGCGTGGTGGATGATCTGGTGCTGGCAGTGATCCTGGTAGCAGTGATCATGTTGCTTTTCCTGCATAGTATCCGTGATTCGCTGATCGTGCTCGTCGCCATCCCTGCTTCGCTGATCTCCACTTTTATTGCCTTATACCTTTTTGGCTACACGCTGAATCTGATGACCTTATTGGGTCTTTCGCTGGTGATAGGCATACTGGTGGATGACAGCATTGTGGTGTTGGAAAATATTCACCGGCATCTGGCCATGGGTAAGGATAAACGGACTGCGGCCCTCGACGGGCGTAAGGAAATAGGTTTCTCGGCAGTAGCTATCACCATGGTGGATGTGGTGGTGTTCGGCCCGTTATGTTTGATACAAAACAGTATCGGCTCCATCCTGCGTGCGTATTCCTCTACCATCGTAGTTGCCACTCTTTTAAGCCTGTTTGTCTGTTATACGCTGACGCCCTGGCTGGCTTCCCGTTTTGGCAAGATAACTATCCTGGATAACAGGAAGATCTTTGACAAGCCTTTGATCGTGTTTGAAAAACTGATCAGCGGGCTTACGCGGTGGTATACCAGAGCGCTCAGCTGGGTACTGAGCCATAAGGTTATCATGACCGGCGGGGTCGTGCTGCTTTTTGTCATGACAGCGGGTATACTGAAGTTGGGCGTCATTGGCAGCGAGTTTGTGACCGAGACCGACAAAGGTCAGTTCAGGCTGGCGTTGGAGTACGACAAGAATACAACAGTAATGCAAAACAATTTACGCACCCGGGAGATCGAGGGCTATCTGCGGCAACAACCCGACGTGACCACCGTTTTCAGCAACGTGGCCGGGTCAAGCACTTCCTCTTTAGTAGCGGGGGTGGGTTCGGATTACAAATCGGAATTGACAGTCACGCTGGTGGATAAAAAAGATCGTTCGCTGTCTACCGAAAAGCTGATGCTGCAAAAAAGCAGGGACCTTACACAACATTTTGCAGGTGTAAAGATAAATCCCACCATGGTGAACATGGTCAACACCGGCGAACCCATTCAAATAGTGCTCAACGGGGAGAACGCCACTCAGTTGATGGCTGTTGCAGGCGACCTGAAAAGACGCATCCGGGCCATACCAGGCGCCATTAATGTGAGCTTAAGCGTGGAAGACGGTAACCCGGAAGTAGAGGTGAATATAGACCGTGAGAGGATGGGGCAGTTAGGCCTTACCATCAACCAGGTAGGCGCTGTGCTGAAAAACGCTTATGCGGGCAATGACGATGCCAAGTACCGCGTGGGCACGAATGAATATGATATAAAGGTTAAATTCGACGACTTCGACAAGCACAGTGTGGAAGATGTAAAGAATATTGTTTTTATCAACGCCACCGGGCAAATGATAAAGCTCTCCCAATTCTCCGATGTAATACAAGGCAGCGGACCCAGTGTGCTGGAGCGCAAAGACCGCCGGACGTCAGTAACCATAAAAAGCAATGTGCTGGGCATTACCTCCGGGGTGGTGGCGGATGAGATCAAAAAATCTCTTGCAGCGCAACCCTTGCCTGCCGGCATCGACCTGCGCTGGAGTGGTGATACCGAGCGACAGGGTGATTCTTTCGGCGCCATGGGGATGGCCATTATTGCGGCGATCCTGCTGATGTACCTGGTGATGGTGGCCTTGTACAATAATTTCGTGTATCCGTTTGTAGTACTGTTCTCTATTCCGGTGGCGTTTATCGGCGTGTTCCTGGCGCTGGCGCTGACGAAATCTTCCATGAGCATCTTTACCATCCTGGGTATGATCATGCTCCTGGGCCTGGTAGCCAAGAATGCCATCCTGATCGTCGACTTCGCCAATCACCGGAAGGAGCATGGTGATAGCACCTGGCGGGCTTTGATAGAGGCCGGCCAGGAAAGATTGCGTCCTATATTGATGACTACATTGGCCATGGTGATCGGTATGCTGCCGATAGCCCTATCTACCGCGGCGGGCAGCGAATGGAAGAGCGGCCTGGCGTGGGTGATCATTGGCGGGCTTTCGTCCAGTCTCTGTCTGACGGTGTTCGTGGTGCCGATGGTGTATTACTGCGTGGACAGGGTAGGGGATAAATTCAAAAGATGGTTTGCAGGCAGGAACGAGAGAAAAGCGCAGGCAATGGTTTAAAGGTAAGGATATGAAGACAGTCCGGCGTTGATCTATAGACAGGCGTTAATTTTCCCCCGGCTGCGATAAGCGGTCGGGGGATTTTTCCGCACTTTGTCATATTGGAAAAGCTGTTTCACTTTTAACCTGTGAGAGTACAAAATAACTTTGCACCGTAGATATGTTGGGCAAGGTGGCCAGCTTGTTCCGATAAAAATCCCCATAGGCATCCATGTCAATTGTTGCGATGCGCAGAATAAAATCCACAGTGCCGGTCATCTGAAAACATTCCATCACTTCGGGAAACCGGGTGACTGTATTTTCGAACTGATCGAGCGTTTCTTTGGTGTGGTCGGTCAGCAGGACGTGACTGAATGCAATAAGTCCACAGCCAAGCTTTTTCCCATCCAGGATAGCGACTACCTTTTTAATATAGCCTTGCTCTTTTAAACGCCTGATCCGCTCATGGATCGTCGCGACTGACTTGTGCAGCTTGAATGCGATCTCTTTATTGGTTAGATCGGCATTCTCCTGAAAGAGCCTTAAAATCTGCAAATCTGTCGGATCTAGTCCTTGCATAGCAATAAATTAATTAAATAGTCGAAAAAATTGCCAATCAACACTGGCGTACAACGGTCTTACCTGGAAAATATCGCTGCAAATAAAGCAAAAACCGTAAAATTTCCGGAAATATCCTGGTCAGCGAATGAAATAGGAGAACAGACCTACTTTTGTCTGGAAAGTGATCACTTACCAAAAATGGATCTTAATGAAACGTCCCATTTACCTGGACAATGCTGCTACGACACCTCTGTCCCGCGAAGTGCTGGAGGCAATGATGCCATATTTGACCGAGGAGTTTGGAAACCCGTCGTCTACTTATTCTGTTGGCCGTACCAGCCGGCTGGCCGTCGAGATGGCCAGAAAAGCCGTGGCCCGGCAGTTATCCGTGAAACCTTCTTCCATTTTCTTTACAAGTGGGGGGACAGAAAGCAATAATATGGCTATCCTGTCTGCCATCAGGGACATGGGCTGTACCGGGATCATAACTTCACCTATCGAACACCACGCCGTACTGCATGCGGTAGAGAACTATAGGCGGGCGTATGATGTTCCTTTGGAACTTGTATCACTGACCGCGGACGGCGGTATTGACTACGAAGACCTGGAGCAAAAATTAATGAGACAGCGGGAAAGTGGGAAAAGGAGCCTTGTCTCGCTTATGTACGCCAACAATGAGATCGGCAGTCTGTTGGACCTGGAGACGGTGGAACGGCTATGCCGGCAGTATGATGCTGTCTTCCATTCCGACTGCGTACAGGCGGTCGGGCACTATCCTATCAACCTATCCAGCTCTTACGTTCACTACATCTCGGGGGCAGGGCACAAGTTTCATGGGCCTAAGGGGGTGGGCATTTTGTATGTAAGTCCCCTGGCAAAGATCGGACCGCTGATCCACGGTGGCGGCCAGGAACGGAATATGCGTGCGGGAACGGAGAATGTATACGGCATCGTCGGCTTTGCCAAAGCATTGGATATCGCCATGCAAAGCTATGAGGAAGACAGGCGCTATATCGGAGGACTTAAGACCTATATGCGTGACCTGTTGGAACAGCAGGTGCCAGGTGTCCGGTTCAATAGCCCGGTGCAGGGCTTGTACACTGTGTTAAGTGTCTGTTTCCCTAAGACTGCGGCATCGGAGGAGCTGCTTTTGACCCTGGACCAGGCGGGGATATGCGTTTCGGGGGGCAGCGCATGCAGTAGTGGGGAAGGCGGTGGTTCTCATGTCATTAAAGCACTTGGGGATAGGATGGAATGCTCCACGGTGCGTTTTTCCTTTAGTAAATTCAATACAAAAGAAGAGATCGAGCATACGGTGAATGTTTTGCAATCGACTTTTTGTTCTGAAAAGAAGCAAATTGCACAATAGCCGACGACTACTATTCTTGTGATTACAGAGAAATTTTTGTCTTTTGGGAGCTGATCCGGGGCTTTTTCAAATTCAGTTGACGTAAAATGATGTTTATTTGGATGTTATCGTATATTTAGTGCGATCTCAAAAATTGTGACCCAACTGAATAAGGACAGCGACAAAGAATTTGAATCTGAACTGATAAGAGAACTTGAATCAGGCAGCACTGCCGCGTTCGATCAGCTGTACCGGCAGTTTTATCCCTCCTTGTATCTGCTCGCATTGAAATTGTCAAAGTCCGTAGAACTGTCAAAAGATATTGTCTCCGAAGTCTTTCTACAGGTGTGGGAGGGGCGTGCCGGCCTTCGGAATGTTGCAAACATCCGGGGATATCTATACATAAGTGTACGGAATCGTACCTTCAATTATCTGAAAAGCAAAGATGCCTCCATGGAAAATTTGGGGGAAGGCACTTTGACTTCTCTGGAACCCACGGCCGGCAGCTTTTTTCAGTCATTATTGCATACTGAGACGATCAGGGCGCTGAGGGAAGCCGTTAGCACTCTCCCGCCTGAGTGTAAAAAGGTAATGGAATTGGTGCTGAGAGGGTATGCGACAAATGATATAGCCCGGATGCTGGAAATCTCCGCCTCGGCGGTAAGCCATCAGAAATCCCGGGCGGTGAAGCTCCTGAAAGACAGGATCTACCTGTCAATTTTAATTGCGTGTTTATTAGTGCTGTCCGCCCAGTGAACAAATTATTATGTAAATATTAATTTTTTTTCCCGGGGAGATCAAATTTGACTTCCTTCAATTGTCTTTATTATAATGGCACCAACTTTTAATGACCAAAGTGACGAGCGTGAAGCTGCGGTATTCATAAGAATGGCCGGGCTAATCGCGAAGGAGCGTCTGGGTGAGTTAACCGGGGCGGAGGGGGAGGAGTTGGCGCTGTGGCTGGCAGAGAGGGAGGAAAACAGGACATGGAAGGAAGAACTGACGAATGAAGCCTATGTTTCTCAGCTGATAAGCGAATATGAATCGGGAGAAGCGAATGTTGAGGTATCATTACAGGCATTTCATCGTGCCCATATGGATAAGGCTCCTGTCGTGATGATGAAGAAAAAGGCAAAATTCAGCCGGTGGTGGGCGGCGGCGGCGATGATCCCTTTGCTGGCTGTTGGGATTTGGATGGTCCGCAATAGTAAACACCAAGATGTTGATACATCCGGTCCGTCCAGCCCGGTGGCGGAAATTCGTCCCGCACACCATGCGGCGACCCTGACCTTGTCGAATGGAAGCCAGATCCTGTTGGATTCCGCCTCATCCGTAATGGCTATTAAGAGTGCTGGTGTACGAATCGACTACAAAGCCGGGCGGGTAGATTATGATGAAGAGAAACGGGCCGGTGCTGAAGTAGTTTACAATACGTTGACAACCGCCAAAGGAGGGCTATACCAGGTGGTATTATCGGATGGCACCAAAGTATGGCTGAATGCGGAATCCTCGGTTCGCTATCCGACTACTTTTACAGGGAAGGAACGCCGTGTTGAATTGAAAGGTGAAGGGTATTTCGATGTGGCAGATCGCAAGGAGCAACCTTTTTCTGTGAGCGTGGATGGTATGATCATCCATGTTCTCGGGACAGAATTTGATGTAATGGCTTATGCGGAAGAGGGCAGGAAAAAAACTACGCTGGTACGGGGAGCAGTAAAAGTAGAAAATGGAAAAGAAGCACGTCAACTGAGAGCAGGAGAGCAGGCAACCGCAACAAATGAAGGGACACTGTCTGTAACTTCACAAGTCGACGTAGAAAGTGTTATAGCCTGGAAGTTCGGTTTTTTCCAGTTTAGTCATATGAATATTAAAACCTTAATGAGAGAGATCGCGAGATGGTATGACGTCGAAGTTGTTTACCAGCGCGAAGACCTTTCCGGTGAATACGGCGGCAGGATCAGCCGTAAGCTCAACCTATCCGAATTGATCAGTCTCCTGGAGGGCAATGGTGTCGGCCACTTTAAGATCGAAGGCCATCGGCTTATTGTCCTGCCTTAGCGCAGAGGGTTATCAATTTTCTTTCAGTACGATAGTTTTACCATTGTGTTCCATGGTCTGAAAAGACCAGAGGCGGTCTCACGCGCCCCTGGTTATGGTTTTGGACCATTTGCCGATACTACATATATAACGACAACTTCACCAAAACTGAACAAAAGTATGATTTTCTTACTTAGGAAGGTTCTGCATTGCCGCGGAATGCTTTCGCACAAAACTGCATTGATCATGAGAATTTCATCATTTCTACTGCTGGCATTGTCTTTACAGGTGTCCGCCCGAAGTTTTTCGCAAAAAGTGACGATCAACCTGAAACAGGCGCCCTTGTCCAGGGTCTTTGACGAGATCTCGAAGCAAACGGGGATGTCTGTCGTCTACAAGGAGGACCTGATCCGGCAAGTCCCGCCGGTGACAGTGGATCTGAAAGATGCAACTGTATCAGAGGTGCTGGACAACTGCCTGAAGGATCTTCCGTTGACCTACGAGATCAGTGGAACCATCGTGAAAGTGAAACAGAAACAGAAAAGCATGAACACAGGCGATCTGCCGGATACATCCAGGAAACCCAATACCCCAGTGGAGGTAAAGGGACTGGTATCTTCCGATGGCAAGCCGCTGGCCGGTGCGAGCGTCATACTGACTCCGGGTGATAGGGGCACTGCCTCCGATGAGAATGGCGCCTTCGTTTTTAAAGGCGTCCAGCCTGGAACCTATACTATCAGAATAAGCAATGTCGGATATCAGCAGGCTGCCAAAAGGATCACGGTCACTAACAATTCCTATACGGCGCATATCAGCCTGGACCCAATGATGGACCAGGTAGAGGAAGTGGTGGTCACCAACGGATACAGTCAGAAAAAGGCGGGTGAGCTCACCGGCGCTGTGCAGACCGTTTCGGGGAACGACCTGCGGAAAGGCATTATGACATCCGATCCTGTTTCACTGCTGAAAGGCCTTGCCACAGGAATTTACATTTCTGAGCAGAACGCAGGTGATCCCACCAGCAGCGGTGGTCAGATCTTTGTACGGGGTCAGAGCAGCATTGCCGGGGTAGGGGTGGACCAGTTAAATGAATTCGCCATGCCGACCCTGAACTACGGTCCCCTGCTGGTCCTCGATGGGGTAATCCTTCCTAACCAAAATCTAAAGGATGTTGTAACACCCCAGGAGATCGAGAGCATCACCGTGTTGAAAGATGCCGCTGCCACTGCCATTTACGGATCCCGTGCCGCCGCCGGAGTGCTGGTCGTAACTACCAAAAGAGGCCGTGACGGCAAAGCCCGCGTGACGGCAGACGTCAAATACGGGTTTAATCGTCCCAATCGCGGAGCGACCCATTTTCTCAACGCGCAGGAACTATATGATCTTCAGACAGCATACTACACCCAGGATTACCAGGTCAATGGCGGCGCTTATGCCGGCGCCTATCCTACAGTACAGGACTATCTGAACTACCGGCTTCCCTCCAAAGCCGATCTTGCAAACACCTACGATTGGCAGAAGTATGCATTCGTCAATAGCAACACCCGGGAGCTTGATCTTTCAGCCAGCGGTGGTAATGATCGGACGAAATATTATATGGGTGGTGTTTATTATGACGAACAATCCACTGGCGTACACAACGGGTTGAAAAGAGGTTCATTCCGGGTGAACCTGGAAAGCAAGCTGAGCAAGCGTCTCACCGCTAATGTGTCCATCAACGGCATCCTGAACGATGGCCGGCGCGACGTGAATCAGACTACGGGAAGTCTTTATTCATTATTTCCATGGGCAACTCCTTATAATACGGATGGCTCCCTGAAGCCTTACCTGTTGTATAAGCAGAACGGTTCTATAGCCCAGACTGGCAATCCCCTTTATGACAATCAGTTCAATAATTATCGCCTCCGCTCACAGCTGATGTTCGGCAGCCTGCGGCTGGAATACAAGCTCACCGACTGGTTGAGCTTCTCCACCACTAATAGCCTGAACTTAAATTACAGCCAGAATGAACAGTATATCGATGTTCGGTCATACTATGGTTCCGGTTTATTTTACTCACCCCAGGGTTACCTGGGCACCAACACCAGCTTTCTTCATTCCTATCTTACCTCTAACCAGCTGAGCTTCCGGAAAAGCTTCGGAGATCATACTATCACGGCTCTTGCGGCCATGGAATTTGGCAAGACCACAAGCGAAAATATGATGCTCAACGTCAACAATATCCCGGCCGGGTATCCGGTGATCGCATTGGCCAGGCAGGGTGGGCCCAATTATGATTTTTCATCTTTTGGAATTTATCCGCAGAAAAGTGAATACCTGGACGGTGGAAAGCAGGACCAGGGTGTCTATTCGATCTTTGGCGAGGCAGGCTATACCTACCGTAAAAGATACAGCGTCAGTGGCTCGCTGCGGACAGATGCTTCCAGCAGCTTTGGTGCGGACCGCCGCTACGGCACCTTCTATTCCGGCGGAGCCGCCTGGATACTCAGCGAAGAAAAATTCCTTGAAAATGTAAAAGCCATCAGCCATCTGAAGCTGCGCGCGAACTACGGCACCAGCGGCTCCCAATTGGGAGACAATTTCCTGACACGGACCTTATACCAGGGTGGAACGAGCTACAGCGGTTTGAGCTCCGCCACGGTTGCCATCCTGGGTAATCCTGATCTTCGTTGGGAAGTGACCAAAACGATCAGCGCGGGAATGGATCTGGGACTTTTCAAACGTATCACTGCAACGGTGGACTTCTACAGCCGCCTATCACAGGACCTGTTGCAGAAGGTCACGCTGCCCGCGCTGGCAGGATTTGCTTCGCAATGGCGCAACGTAGGCAGCGTTCGGAACCAGGGGGTGGAAGTGCTCATTCAATCCACGAATATGCAGAAGAAGAATTTCCAATGGACCACCTCTTTTAATATCAGCTACAATAAGAACCGGATCGTAAAAGCAGCCAACGATTCGCTGAAGCAGGGTTATGCCAATTTCAATGGCTATTATCTTTTCAAGGGTGAAAACATCAATACCTTAAAAGCCATTAAATATGCGGGCGTCGATCCACAGACAGGACAGCCGCAATTCGAAAAGCTGCTGTTCGATGATCAGGGCCATCAGACAGGCCATCAGTACGTCAACACGGTGGCAGAGGTCGATCCCTCCGACACGCGGCAATACCAGGCGGTGGGCAGTTTTCAACCGCTCATATTCGGTGGACTGACCAATACCTTCACCTATAAGCAATTCTCCCTGAACATCCTGGTCACTTACGCGCTGAAATATATCATCAATGATGACTTTGCCAGCTCGACGCAGGGTGTCAACATACCGAATTATAACCAGCTAGCCTTCCGTAAGAACCAGGTGCTATGGACACATCCCGGGCAGACCGACGCCACCGATCCCTGGCTATATTATAATTCCAACACCAGCTACTATGCGTCATCAAAATACATGCATAATGGCAGTCATGCCCGGCTCAGGTCCGTGCGGTTAAGCTATGATCTGTCTGCAGCGACAGCTGCAAAGATGAAGGTAGCAGGTCTCACGGCTTATGTCAGCGCGGACAATCTGTATACGCTCTATTCAAAGAACATCGTGGCGGCCGATCCGGAAGGGCCTTCTGTTGGGCAGGCGCAGGATTTCGGCAATTCTGTCGGACCGGGTCTCGGCGTACCCCGCCGCTTTGTGCTCGGCCTCCAGCTTTCTTTTTAAACGTGTAAAGATTAAAACAGGAAAAATGAAAAAATTCACCATAGCCATATTCGCATTTGCCATGTTGGCGGCATGTAACAAACAGATTGACGAGATCAGGCCTCTTACCAAAATTGACCAGCAGGGCCAACTATCGTCGGTAGCAGGGATCGTCGAATCTACTGTAGGCAATTATCAGATCCTGCGCAGCAGTAATAATGGTGTTTATTATGACATGGCCGTACAGGACCTGGGAGATAGCCGGGGAAACAATGTGACCTTGCAGGACTGGCGGCCGGCAGACCAGTACACAGACGCCTTTTATTTCCGAAACAGCACAGGCTTTACATCCGGAGAAAGCGGACCTTTCTACCGGGGAGCCTACCAGGTCATTGTGGGAGCCAATCTTTCCCTGGAAGGCATAGCAACGTTCAAAGCCTCCGCCTTTGCTTCTTTGACAGATGACGATAAGAATAAGGTGATCCATGCCGAAGGCGAGAACAGGTTCTTACGGGCTTTTACCTATTTCAACCTGGTGCGCATCTACGGAAAACCATACTATCAGGCGGGCGCCCAAGACCTGGCGGTTCCCTTGAAGACGACTTCTTCCGCCACTGACCTCCCGGCGCCGGCATCGGTAAAGGATATATATTCCTTTATTACGACGGAATTGCAGGCCGCAGCCCAACTGATGAAAGCCCCCGTAGCCAGGACCAACGCATTTGCGAGTACAGCTGCCGCCTGGGCATTGCTCTCCCGTGTCTACCTTTATATGGGAGGTGCTGTTGCCAGCCCGGATCCATCGGCCAACCAAATGGCCGTCACCTACGCCGACAGCGTTATCGATCAGACAAATGGAGCATATAGCCTGTTGCAAGGAGCCGATTATGAAAATATGTTTGGCGACGACGAATTAGGAGCCCTGGGTAAAACTAAGTTCTCGACCAATAAAGAGATCGTTTTTGCTTTCGATAATAATGGCAGCGGCGGTACCCCTATTGGCTTGTTATATCATTACTATTCCGCGCCATACAATATAGGCGCTGTTTTCCTGCCGTCTTCTGAGCTTCTTTCGTTATTTGCTGCCGGCGATGTGCGCGGCTCCTTCTTCAAATTGAACGCTAATTCCAGTCACGTCGAGACGACTAAATGGCTCGCTTTGAACCAGGGCGGCGCCACCCTTGCACCCAACATCTATCTGCGATTAGCGGAGATATACCTCAATCGTGCAGAAGCAGGAGCAAAGCTGAACGACTTTACGGCAGCAAGGAATGATCTCAAAGCCATTCATCAACGTGCCGGCCTGCCGGCTTCCGACATCGATAATCTTCCGGACGCACAGGTGCTCAACGCCATCCTGACCGAACGACGCCTTGAACTGGCGTTCGAAGGCCACAACAGCTTTGACTATTTCAGAAATGGACTGCCGATGACCCGTATTGCCGCCGATAACAACGGTACAGCACTTACAGTAGAGCCGACGGATCCCAAAGTAGTGTTTATAATACCCAACAATTAATAAATAAAAAATAGATAAAACTATAATTATGAATTGCAATGCGAAATTTGGAAGAGGGATAATCCTTGCTTTCTTCCTCGGAAGTTTTATTTCCCTGTCCTTTGGAGCTATCGCAGCAGACTCTACAATACTGAATGTGGGAGATAAGATCCCGGAGTTGAAATATGACAAGTGGCTGAAGGGGACGCCTATCAAAGAATATGAAAAGGGCAGACTATATATATTCGAGTTTTGGGCAACCTGGTGTGGCCCTTGCCGGCAGGCCATGCCCCACTTGTCTGAGGTTGCTGCCAAATATAAGGACAAGATTACTGTAGTCGGCATCGATATCTGGGAGAATGACGAGAACCATCACGCCACCATCACACCGGAAAAATTTGTCAGGATGATGGGGAACAATATGGCGTATAATGTAGCGACGGATACAAAAGACCAATGGATGGGCAACCACTGGATGAAGGCAGCAGGCCAGGAAGGGATCCCCTGTAGTTTTATGGTAAGGGACGGGATCATCCTTTGGATCGGTCATCCTATTAATCTGGACTCCGTGATCGATGTGGTCAATAGCGGCAAATACGACCCTGTGGCTGTCCGGGAGGAATTCAAAAAGAAAGCAACAGAGCAGGAAGCACAGGAAGCTGCCATGCACCGGATAATGGACCCGATTGATTCAGCAGAAAAGGCGCAGGATTGGACGAAAGAGTTCCAACTGATGGATGATGCAAAAAAGGATACATCGTTTGGTAAATATTGGGGCGGGTACCTCGACTTTAAGAAGTTCATGGTGCTGCTGAATAATTTCGGAGAAGATAAGGCGATGGCGTTTGTAAAGCCGTGGCAGGCGACTAAACCGGGTTATACGCTGTCTACGGCCGCCGTCATATTTCAGAAAAAGGGATTGTCCAGGGATACCTATATGTATGGGGTTGAATTGGTAAAAGTCGCGATGACCAGTCAGCCTGATGCCCCGCCCCCGTTCTTTCAGGAGCTAATTGCGAGTGGTTATGCAGCTGCGGGTGATTATAAGACTGCGGTGAGTACACTGCAGACGGCTATGGACGGCGCCAATGAGGCCATCAAGGAAGGGAAGTACAAAGGAATGGTTGGCCCGGATATGATCGATAAGATGCAGAAGGAGATGACGGAATACAAGTCGCATCTGTAAAAACCATATTTCTTAATCGGACAATACTAATATTCAATGAGGCATATTTTTTCGGTGGCTGCCTTTCTTTTGGCAGCTGTAACAATGACGCACGCTCAGATCCTCAAGCCGGTGATGTGGAGCTATGGTGCTAAAAAGATCAGTGCCACGGAGGCCATGGTTTTTTTAAAAGCGACTATCGATGATGGCTGGCATGTATATTCTCAGCATGTGAAGGAAGGAGGACCGGTCCCGACGAGTGTCAAATTTGAAAAGTCACCAGATTACCTGCCTGTTGGGAAGACTGCCGAGCCAAAGCCGATCGTACGGATGGAGCCGACCTTTAATATGAAGGTGGGTTTTTATGAGAAGAGCGTGATATTCCAACAAAAGATCAAGCTAAAGAAGGGGCAGGTGACAGTGCAAGGTTCGGTCAATTATATGACCTGCAACGATAAACAATGTCTTCCTCCGGAAAACGTCAAATTCAATATTCCCATAAATTAAGAGACTGCACAGACCTTAAAAAAACATAGATATAATGAAACGCAAATACTTGGCGTGCATCCTTTTGGCATGCTCCGGCAGCGCCTTGGCCCAGGGGCCGAAGCTGGTAGAAAAAGTGGTGAGGAAGGGCGACGAAGTAGTGATCCCCTATGAAAAGTACGTTCTGGGGAACGGCTTAACGGTTATCCTGGCGGAGGATCATTCTGACCCTATTGTACACGTGGACGTGAGCTATCATGTGGGGTCGGCACGGGAAGAGATCGGCAAATCGGGTTTTGCTCATTTCTTCGAGCACATGATGTTCGAAGGATCGGATCACGTCAAAAGCGGAGATCATTTTAAGATTGTTTCTGCTTCGGGCGGCGAGATGAACGGCACTACCAATGCGGACAAGACGCATTACTTTGAAACAGTGCCGAGCAATCAACTGGAGAAGATGCTGTGGCTGGAGTCGGACCGGATGGGCTTTCTTCTCGATGCGGTGACAGGACCGAAGTTTGAGATCCAGCGCGCTACAGTAAAGAATGAGCGGGGCCAGAATTATGACAACCGGCCTTATGGATTGTCTTTTGAAGCCTTTTCAAAGGCGTTGTTTCCCTATGGGCATCCTTATTCCTGGCTGACGATCGGATATGTCGCGGATTTGGACCGGGTGGACGTCGGTGATCTAAAACGTTTTTTTCTCCGGTGGTATGGCCCCAATAATGCGACATTAACCATCGGAGGGGATATTAATGTAAAGCAAACGCTGGCCTGGGTCGAAAAATACTTTGGGTTAATCCCGCGTGGCCCCGAAGTCTCCCCAACAGTCATGCAAGCTCCGTTAGTAGAAAAGGAACGGTTTGTATCCTATCAAGACAGTTACGCCCGGCTGCCGATGCTTTGTGTCGTATATCCCGGCGTAAGGCGGAAGGACAAGGACGAGAAGGCGCTGGACGCATTCGCAACCATCATTGGTCAGGGTACGAGCTCTCCTCTTTCTCAACTCTTTATAAAGGGAAGACAAGCGGTAAATGCAAGTATGTTCTCATACAATCAGGAGTTGGCGGGCATGGTCATTGTCCAGGTTCTGCCTTATCCGCAAGTGGAGTTGGCGAAAGTGAAGCGCCAGGTGGATTCCCTGCTTAACGCTTTTGAGAAGCGTGGCGTGACGGACGAGGATATTGCCCGGTACAAGGGCCCTGCTGAAGCGGGTATCATCAATTCCCTCGCCAGCGTGCAGGGAAAAGTGAATATGCTGGCGGAAGGGCAGCTGTTCAATGGAACGCCGAATCAGGCAGGAGCGGAGCTGGCTGCGGTACGGAAAGTGACAAAAGAAGATGTCATGCGGGTGTTCCGACAATATATAAAGGGACATGCCGCTGTGTGTCTGAGTGTTTTGCCAAAGGATGGCCATGTTCAGCCGGCCGCACCTGATAACTACATTGTAGATTCTACGTACTACAAAAGCCCTGACTATGGTTACGAAGGGTTGGCTTATCATAAGGCTAAAGACAATTTCGATCGCAGCGCCGAACCGCCTGCCGGGCCAAATCCGGTCGTTAAGGTCCCAGTCTTCTGGACCGGGCAACTGCCCAATGGTATCAGGATCATCGGCAGTAAGAACGACGAGATTCCCACGGTGACGATCAATATGGAAATCAAAGGCGGCCCCCTGTGGGCCAACAGGGATTCTTCGAAGGCCGGGTTGGCGATGATCGTGAGCCATATGCTGAACGAGTCGACCCAACATCATACGGCGGAGGATATCAGTGCCGCTCTTGAGAGGATGGGCAGCGAGATCAATGTCAACGTCAACAATACAGGGATCGCATTGTCTATTTCCTGCCTGAAGAAAAACCTTGACGCAACGCTGGCGCTCCTGAAGGAGCGGCTGTTCGCACCGAAGTTCACAGTTGAGGCATTCGACCGGGTCAAAGAGCAGACCCTTGAGAATTTCCAGATGCGGCAGTCCCAGGCATCGGCACTTGCAAATTCCATCTTTAACCAGATGCTGTACGCTCCGGGGAACTTCCGCCCTTACGCTCTAAATGGAACAGCGGGGAGTCTCGCCAGCATTCAACTGAAGGATGTTGAGGGTTTTTACCGGGATCATTTTGCACCGGAGGTTACCTCCATTTCGGTCGTGGGCGATATCGATAAGGCACAGATGGACCGGAAACTGGCATTTCTGAAGGATTGGGCAAAAAAGGGCGTGGTAGTTCCGGCAGCCGATTCAACGAGCCGTATCGCTCAGTCCAGGACAATTTATTTCGTCGACATCCCTCATGCCGCACAGTCAGAGATCAGGGTGGGGTATATTACGAACATTAATTATGATGCAACGGGTCTTTACTATCGACTGGGCCTTATGAACTATCCGCTGGGTGGGGCATTCACGAGCCGGCTTAACCTTGAACTCCGGGAAGTGAAGGGCTGGACATACGGAGCTTCTTCCTATTTCACCTCGGGAGAGTACGGTGGATCATTTGCGGTCCACACAGGCGTGAAGACGCCTGCGACGGATAGCGCCGTGGCGTCCATTATAAACGTTATCCGCGACTATGCGCAAGGGGGTATCACCACCGACGAACTTGCCTTTACTCGTCATTCGATCGGCCAAGGCGATGCATTAAAGTATGAGACCAATGATCAAAAGGCCGAATTTCTGGCTGACATTCAAAAATATCATCTGACAGCCAGCTACGTGGACGAGCAGCAGAGGATCCTATCGACGATCAGTCCCAAAGAGATCAATCGATTAGCCAGATCGTATCTGGATACACAAAGAATGACTATTGTCGTCGTGGGGGATAAGCAGGCTGTCATGGCGGGCCTGAAGGGGTTGGGTTATTCCATTATCGAACTGGATGTGAATGGCAGGATCAGGTAAAAAAATTATAACTATTGGCCATGAAGTGGTTTATATTATTGATTCTCTTTTTCTTTTCAACCCTGTTGTACGCTCAGGATACATCCGGGGTGAATTTTACCACGATCAATGTCGACAGCCCCCCGGCAGCCGTGGTGACGCCAGTCCCTGTGAACCGGGCTGCCAAGCCCAGCCCGGCAAATGGTCGCGCCCCCCAATCGTTGTGGGTGATCTTCCTGGAAGGGCTGGCTGGTGGCTTTGCAGCGCTGCTCATGCCATGCATCTTTCCCATGTTGCCGATGACCGTCAGCTTCTTTACAAAGGGTGCAGGTAAAGGGAAGGGAGTTGGCCGGGCCATGCTGTATGGACTCAGCATTATCGGTATTTACGTGAGCCTGGGTCTGCTGATAACTGCCTTTTTTGGCGCAGACGCTATGAATAATTTGTCCACGAATGGGATATTCAATTTCTGCTTTTTCTTATTGCTGGTGGTATTTGCCGCCTCTTTCCTCGGAGGATTTGAGATAACCCTGCCATCCTCTGTGGTCAATAAACTGGGCGCCAGGCAGGGAGGTAATAACTTTCCCGGCATTTTCTTTATGGCCGCCACGCTGGCAGTAGTGTCCTTCAGCTGCACGGGACCCATCATCGGCACCCTGCTTGTGCAGACGGCGACGACAGGAGCGTTACTGGGCCCGGCAATCGGGATGGCGGGATTTTCTGCCGCCCTGGCCTTACCGTTTACACTGTTCGCTCTTTTTCCGGGATGGATGCACAAGCTGCCGAAGTCGGGGGGCTGGTTGAACAGCGTTAAAGTGGTATTGGGCTTCCTCGAGCTGGCCTTCGCTCTGAAGTTTCTCAGCAATGTCGATCTTGCTTACCATTGGCATTGGTTCGACCGGGAAGTATTCCTCGTTTTATGGATAGTGATCTTTGCTATTATGGGCTTTTATCTGCTGGGCAAGGTCCGGTTCAATCATGATAGTCCCATCGGGTACGTGTCCATGCCGCGACTTTTTCTCTCGATAATTACCCTGGCTTTTACTGTATATCTGGTCCCCGGACTATGGGGAGCACCTCTGAAGTCGGTGAGCGCCTTTCTTCCGCCGATGTCGACACAGGATTTTGATCTTTCGTCTGTCGGAGGGAGCGCCTCTTATACCGCCGTCGTTACGAGTCCGGCCGCGCCTCATAAGTTCGCGGATTTGTTTGACAAACCCAAAGGCTTTAATCCCTTCTTTGATTATGATGAGGCGTTGGCCGCGGCCCGCCGGGAAGGCAAACCCGTAATGATCGATTTCACCGGTCACGCCTGCGTCAACTGTCGGAAGATGGAAGCGAACGTTTGGACAGATTCGCAGGTGCGGCGACGGATCAATGAGGATTATGTGCTGGTCCAGTTGTATGTGGACGACAAGAGCGATTTGGCGGCGCCGGATCGGACGACCACTCTTTCGGGAAAAGTACTTTCAACTATCGGCGGGAAATGGAGTTACCTCCAAACATCGAGGTTTGGTGCAAATTCCCAGCCGTATTATGTGCTGCTAAATCCGATGACGGAGCAGCCATTGGTGCCGCCACAGGGAGCCAATTATGATGCCGCCGAATACCTGAAATACCTTGACAGCGGGCTGACCGCTTATAACGAAAAATTAAAACACCATGCAGAATAGAATCACAAACCTATGTGGCTTATCAAAAGGGATACTGTATATGTTAATGGCAACTATTGGGATAACTACCCAAATCAGCGCGCAGGATGCCCCGCCACTCCAAATTGGAGATGTGCCACCGGCGCTCAGTTACTCAAAATGGATACAGGGTGCTCCTCAGATCAGGACGATCAGTGACAATAAGATCTATGTCTTTGAGTTTTGGGCCACCTGGTGCGGCCCCTGCATCCAGGCAATGCCTCATCTTTCGGAACTGTCAAAAAAATATGCCGGCAGGATCAGCTTTGTCGGGGTAGACGTTTGGGAGAACTCCCATGATCTCGGCAAAAAAAAACCTCAGGAATCTTTCTTACCGAAGGTGGTCGAATTCGTAAAGGGGCAAAAGAAGCTGGGCCGATTGACGTACAACGTAATTGCCGATAACAATGCCGAAGATATGGGTAACAAATGGCTTAAAGCGGCCGGGCAGGAGGGCATTCCTTCTTCCTTCGTGATCTATAAGGGACGGATTGTATGGATCGGGCACCCCTATTACATCGACTCCATCCTATCCGCCGTCGTTGCGGGAACTTTCGATGTCGAAGCCACAAAAAAGAAAATAGCTGATGATAAGGAACAGCGAGCGAAGATGACCGCGCAAATTGCCGAAGGGCAGCAATTGTATAAGGGAGCGATGGACGCAAAGGATTTCGATGAAGCATTGGTCCTGATCGACACGGCTATTGCACGATACCCCAATTTTGCATATCGTTTCGCCGAGGACAAGTGGAATATACTGGAAGATCACTACGGTGACGATAGCACGATCGCCTATGGGCAGCGGCTGGGTAAAGACCACTTTTTATCGCAGTTGGTCGTTCTTTGGCTGTATGACGATAATCGGGTGCAGTCCCAACGATTGAAGGAGTTTGCGATCCAGGCAACGAAGAATATCGATCCGGAGGGAAAGAATTTCCGTGTATGGAATTTTCTGGCAGATTTCCAGGCACGCGCAGGCCATTACAAGGATGCGGCGGCAAGTGAGCGGAAAGCGGCGCAAGTGGCTAAAAATGATATGACGGCTAAAAACTCGGACGGCGCAGTTACCCAAACAGATATCGATGGATTTCTGAAAAAAGCTGCGGAGTACGATAAAAAAGCGCAAAAAAATTAAATAGAATATGACCGTCCTTGAGTTGAAGAATATTCATAAATCCTTTGGCGATACCAAAGCGCTTAAAGGGGTTAGCTTCGAAATACCGGCAGGTTCCATATTTGGTATTTTAGGTCCTAACGGCAGTGGAAAAACAACACTTCTGGGGATAATGCTTGATGTTCTGAAGGCTGACAGTGGCAGCTTCACCTGGTTTGATGAGCCGGAAGGCGAAAACCCACGGAAAAGGATCGGGACCCTTCTGGAAACACCGAACTTCTACCATTATTTGTCGGCGACCAGCAATTTGGAAATCACACGACGGATCAGCAAACGTGGAGCCAGGGAGGATGTCGAACATGTTTTGAGGAAAGTGCAATTATACGAACGTCGAAAGAGCCGTTTCAGTTCCTACAGTCTTGGCATGAAACAACGGCTTGCCATCGGTGCGGCACTGCTGGGAACACCATCAGTGTTGGTGTTGGATGAGCCAACGAACGGACTTGACCCGGAAGGTATCGCGGAGGTCCGTGAACTTATTGCCGACCTGAATGAGCAGGGGCACACAATCATCATCGCCAGTCACCTGTTGGATGAGGTGGAAAAGGTCTGCACCCACGTAGCGATATTGAAAAATGGCGATCTTCTTTCCTGTGGCAGCGTTAAAGAGATACTGGCTGACGAAGATTGGGTAGAGTTGTCGGCTAAAAACCTCCCGGCCCTGAATGCTGCTATGAGCCAATATCCTGGCTTGCTGCATCATCGGATAGAACAGACCCTTGTGCTCGCCGCGTTTGCAAAAGACGCTGTGGACCTCGAAGCGGTGAATGAATTCTGCTACCGTCAAGGCGTGAAACTGACACATATGTTGTTACGGAAACAACGGCTGGAAGCCCGTTTTTTTGAACTAATCCAAAAATAAGTTTATATCAATGTTGGACATCGCAAAAATAGAATGGCTTAAGATAAGGTCTTATTCGGCCTTTTGGTGGGTGCTTGGCATTACGGCAGTTGCCTACCCGGGATTGAATGGTATCATACTAATGATTTATCACAAAGCGATGGGAACAATGAATTTGCCTGAGCAAAAAGCCAGGCTAATGATGGGGGATCCGTTTGGCTTTAATGAGGTATGGCATACGGTAGGCTACTTTTCTTCCTGGTTCATCTTCATTCCGGCCATATTAGTTATTATGCTGATGACCAACGAGTATAGCTTTAGGACCCATCGCCAGAATATCATTGATGGATGGACCAGAAAGCAATTTCTGACCGGTAAATTGCTCGATGTGGGAATTGTAACGCTACTGATTGTTGTCTTTTATCTTCTTGCTTGTGTGGTCATAGGTTTGAAGAATATTACTGTCGGTGAAAGAACATCCGGAAGCCAGGTGTATTTCATTGCCTATTTTACCTTACAGACGTTTTCCCAGTTGTCTATTGCGTTCCTGATCAGCTTCCTGGTCCGTAACACCGCCATCTCATTGACGGTGTTTATTGTCGGTTTTCTTGTCCTCGAACCAATTTTGGGTCGGATATTAAAGGTTGGGGGTACAGGAATTGAACATTTTCTTCCATTTGAGATATCGAACCGGCTGATCCCCCCTCCGGGATTTTGGGGACACCTGGACCCCGCATCTTATCAGCTTTCCATGAATCAGGCAGGCAATCATGCTGGATATACGATCGTATTTACGACGATACTTTGGTTTTTCTGTTTTCGGCTGAATAGTCGACGAGATCTTTGATACTATTTTAGCAAAAAGTAAACGGATAATTTCATACCTGATGTTTTTTTAGATAGACGGGTTTTTAACATTTATTTTTAGCGGCATATAAATTCTATATGAAAACACCAGGCCTTTTGCTGCTGATATTTATTTGTCCGGTAATTGCAGTCGCACAAACGACCGGCAGCAGGCAAAAATCAAGAGCGCATATCTGTATAGACACGGGCTGGCGGTTCGCCTATGGCCATCCGTTCGATGCCGCTAAAGATTTCAACAACGGCACGGGCTATTTCTCCTATTTTGCCAAAGCGGGCTATGGCGATGGCGCCGCCGCCGCTGATTTTGACGACAGGCCCTGGCGCAAGCTCGATTTACCGCATGACTGGGCGGCCGAACTTGGCTTTAGCGAAAAAGGCAGCTATAGTCATGGTTTTAAAGCCCTGGGCCGAAACTTCCCGGATAATAGCGTGGGTTGGTACCGAAAAAAGTTTAACATACCACAGCAGGATTATGGACGGCATATCAGCATTGCATTTGATGGTGTTTTCCGTAACGCTGCCGTCTGGGTAAATGGACATTACCTGGGTACCGAGCTAAGCGGCTACAACGGTTTTGAATATGATATTACCCAACTTTTAAACTACGGTGGCGATAATACCGTTGCCGTAAGGGTAGACGCTACTATGGAAGAGGGCTGGTTTTATGAGGGGGCCGGCATTTACAGGCATGTGTGGCTCAATAAGACATCGCCTCTGCATGTTGCACCCAACGGCACATTTGTGAGCAGCAGTGTCGTTAATAGTAAGACGCTGTTGACGGTTAAAACCGATGTAAGCAATTACGACACCGGGGCAGATAATTTTGCCATTGTACAAAAAGTTTATGATCGTGAAGGTCATTTGCTGGCTACCAAACAAACTGATGGCCATATCCTGCAACCTTTTAAAACGGGCGAATACAGCAGTCAACTGGAAGTATCGCACCCTAGATTATGGTCTGTTGATACGCCTTACCTGCACCGTTTGGTTACTACCATTTTGGTAAATGATGTACCCGTTGATGAATATGTAACGCGCTTTGGCATACGTACCCTGCATTTTGATGCCAACACGGGGTTTTACCTAAACGGTGAAAGGCTCGAAATAAAAGGCACCAATAACCACCAGGAGCACGCGGGAGTTGGAACAGCTATACCCGACGAATTGCAATACTATAGAATTGCCCGTTTAAAGGAAATGGGTAGTAATGCTTACCGCTGCTCGCATAACCCGCCCACGCCCCAATTGCTGGATGCCTGCGATAGTTTGGGCATGCTGGTGATTGACGAAAATCGCCTCATGGGCATAGATGATTACCACCTGGGTAATCTGAAAAAAATGATTGAGCGCGACCGCAACCATCCAAGCGTGATCAGTTGGTCGGTAGGTAACGAGGAGTGGGGGATTGAAAACTCGGAAACAGGTGCACGCATTGCATCAACCATGCAGGCCTTTGTAAAAAGCCTTGATACCACCCGGGCGGTGACCGCAGCCTTTAGCGGCGGCTGGGGAAAGGGCTTATCAGCTGTGATGGATTTAATAGGCTTTAACTACATAGCACAGGAAAACCCGGATGCGCAGCACCAGAAATATCCTGAACAAAAAGGCTGGGGTACCGAGGAAGGATCTACTTTTACTACCCGTGGCGTTTATTTTAGTAACGACTCACTCCACTATAAATCGGCTTATGATGCCAAGCCCAGGCCCAATGCCTACAGCATCGAAGAGGGCTGGAATTACTATGCCAAACGGCCGTTCTTAGCAGGCATGTTCATCTGGACGGGCTTTGATTACCGTGGCGAGCCTACCCCCTATACCTGGCCATCTATTGGTTCATATTTTGGGATGCTCGATCAGTGCGGTTTTCCCAAGGACGATGCCTGGTACCTGCAGGCCTGGTGGGGCAGCAAGCCGGTGCTGCACCTTTTGCCGCACTGGAACTGGAAAGGCAAAGAGAACCAACCTATTAATGTATGGGCCTACAGCAACTGTGATGAAGTGGAATTGTTTTTAAACGGCAAAACCCTGGGCAAAGAAACAATGGCCAAAAACGGGCACCTGGAGTGGACCGTTCCCTACACCCCCGGTACGTTGAAAGCCATCGGCTACTCCGGGGGTAAACAGGTATTAACCGAAACCGTACAAACCACGGGTGCTCCGCAAGCCATCGCCCTTGAAGCCCATAAAAACGCCCTGAAAGCCGATGGAGAGGATATTGCTGTAATTAAAGTGAGTCTGTTGGATAAACAGGGACTGCCCGTACCTGATGCCGGCAACGAAGTGGATTTTAAGCTGGAAGGCCCCGGCAGGATCATTGGAGTGGGCAACGGCAATCCCACCTCGCTTGAACCGGATAAATACCTGGAAACGATTGTAAATATGCCTGTTGAGGACTTGAAAGAGTTGCCTGTGCCGGACACCATCCGCAAAAGCGAAACAGCCGAAACCTTTGACGATAGCGGCTGGAGAAAGGCGTTTACAAATATTGACGATACCAGTGTAAAAGCCTGGGTTTATCGGGGCAGCATTCATTTAACTGATGATTTAACGCGTTTGCCGCTCGCCTTTTTTTATAAGAGTATCGGCCGTAAGCAGTCGGTATATTTCAATGGTCATCTGTTGGCTGCCAATGTTGATGATCATAAAGACCAGGATGTGTTTAGCATCAGTAAGGCCTTTTTAAAACCAGGGAAGAACAGCATAGCTATTGTTGCCTTGCCCATAAAAAAGATACATCCATGGGATAATCCTAACAAGGACCCGGGCGTAATTCAGTTTAAAGCCCCCGCTGCTGCCTGGAAAAGAAAGCTATTTAACGGCCTGGCTCAGGTTATTGTTCAGTCGGACGGAAGCCATACCGGGAACATCACCTTAACTGCTACATCAGCTGGATTAAAGGAAGAAAAGCTTATTATTAATACCGGTAAATAGCGTCCGGGGAGGAACGACCAACCGTTTCGACAGGGTTTGGGCCTTGTTTGTATGTTCGGAAGTGGCTAATAAGCTTTTTTTGATTAAGCTCCTTTATATTAAAATAGCATTTTTCGCAAACGATCTTTATTTCCACAATGTCCTGCGACAGATCATTCTTTGATCTTGTCAAGGGTGCTAAGCTAACAATGGCGTAAATTGATACATTGATTTTTGTTAACTTTACTTAATATATTATTGGCTTATGAAGAGGAATCTATGCTGTCAGGTGCGAAGCTTTCCCGAATTAAACTTGATGTGATGCGTTTTCTTATTTTGGTAGTTTTACTGTTACAATCGCTTTCTGTTTTTGCTCAAAATGAGTATTATTATAATTTCTCCAAAATAGATACTTATACGGGCCTCTCCAATAATCAGGTGAACGCTATACTAAAAGACCAGGACGGTTTCTTATGGTTTGGCACCATGTCTGGCCTCGACCGCTATGATGGTTATTCTTACAGGGTATTTCGTAAAAATTACAATGACAGCGCTTCGCTGGTTGCTAACAGTATCCAGTCTCTTTATGAGCTACCCGACGGAAATATGTTTGTTTTGACAATGGGGGGCGCCTGTATTTATAATTCGTCTACAGAAAAATTCGATCGTGATTATAATGGCTACTTGCAATCTCTCGGTCTGCCTTCTGGTGCGGTCAGCAATGTCGTAAAAGGGAACAATGGTCGATATTGGTTTCTTTACCATGACCTTGGTCTATACTTGTATTCATGTATGGATAAAAAAGTAAGATCTCTAAGGCAGAACTTCAGTGTCACCGGTTTGGATAGAATTAGTTCCATTAAAGAAACGAAAGATGGGAAGTTATGGCTGGTGTCTCAGAATGGATTCTTACAGGAGTATGATATAAACTCAAACAGGATCATTTTCTCCAGTTCCGTGATCCAAAATATGAACCAGGAAAATAATCCATTTAACCTTTTTATAGATACTGATGGTGATATCTGGCTGTGGGCCTTCAATAGTGGGGTTTTTCTTTTTCATCCGGAGGATTATTCGGTCAGGCAGTTTAATGAAAATTCATTGCCATCAAGGCTGAATTCAAACCTGGTGACGCAGGTTGTTCAGGATAACAAAGGTTTGATCTGGGTGGCAACGGATCATGGCGGTGTAAACGTGATTGATAAAAAAATCAACTTCAATATCAATTATCTTCTCAACGACCCACAGGATCCGCGGAGCCGCGGCCAGAACAGTATAAGGACAATGTATAAGGATAATGATGGCATTATCTGGCTGGGTTCTGCTAAACAAGGCATTAGTTATCTAAATAGTAACATTGTACTTTTCTCGCTTTATCGTCACATGGAATCAAATATAATGAGCCTTCCATATGATGATGTCAACCGGTTTGTTGAAGATAAATCCGGTAATCTCTGGATTGGTACCAATGGCGGCGGATTGATTTTTTTTGATAGGAAGCAAAATACATTTAAACAATACCTGCACGATCCAAACAATAAAAACAGCCTGAGCAATAACGTAATTAAAAGCATGTGTATCGACCATGAGAATGTTCTCTGGATAGGGACATTCTTTGGCGGTCTCAACAGCTTCGATGGGAAAAAGTTCAAACACTACAGGCATAGTGATAGTGATTCTTCCAGTTTGGCTACCAACAATGTGTGGGAAATATTTGAAGACAGGGAACAGCATCTATGGATTGGTACATTAGGCGGCGGATTGGATATTTTAAACAGGGAGACGGATCGCTTTGAGCATGTCCGGTATAGGGGCGCACCACCAGACCTTACGCCCTTCAACTATATTTCAGCTATTTTGCAGGATAAGAAAGGAAACCTATGGGTTGGGTCCATCGGTGGTATCGCAATCTTTGAAAAGGGAAAAACAACCCAGGTTTTTTATCAGCAGTCAACAAGTAAAGGCCATTTAAGCAATAATAATATTCTCTGTTTTTTGGAAGACAGTAAAGGTAGAATTTGGGCGGGTACCCGGGAGGGATTGAATTTGTTTGACGATAAGACAAAACAATTTCAAGTTTTCACTACATCTGATGGCCTGCCCGATAATATGATACTGAATATTCTTGAAGATAACCATCAGACGCTATGGATTTCCACCCCTAACGGACTTTGTAATGCCATTCCAAAACAAGGCAAAGCTGGTCTTGTTTTTTCTATCATTAGTTATGATGACGCCAACAATCTGCAGAACCGGGAATTCACTGATAACGCCGCACTCAAAACCCGGGCCGGCGAACTGATCTTCGGCGGCCCTTCCGGTTTTAATATTATTAATCCTGATAAAATTCTACCACCTGTTTATCGCCCTAAAATTGTTTTAACTGGTTTGCAGATATTAAGTAAAAACGTAGCACCCGGGGAATTGATCAATAACCGTGTGCTGCTGCAACAATCATTATCAAGGCTTCAAAGTATTGGATTAAAATATAAGGAGAATTTTTTTTCCATTGAGTTTGCTTCACTTGATTTTGGCCATAGCATCCAGGATAAATATGCATACATGCTGGAGGGATTTAATTCAGGCTGGTTGTATGCCGATGGCAACCTGAGAAGAGCTGTCTACACAAACGTTGGTCCCGGCCATTACATTTTTAAAGTAAAGGTTTTAAACAGGGATGGTGTTTGGAGTGATGAAAAGACTTTGCAGATCAATATTGAGCCACCATTTTGGCGAACCAATGTTGCATATATTATTTATGCGTTGATCTTAGCAGGATTGTTTTTGCTTGCCCGGCGCATTACACTGGACAGAATTCACATGCGCTACGAAGTGCAACTTCAGCGTAAGGAAGCAGAAAGAGCTCATTCACTGGAACAGTTAAAGACGAAATTTTTTACCAATGTAAGTCACGAGTTTCGTACGCCTTTAAGCCTGGTCATTTCTCCATTAGACAGGCTCATTAAGCAAACCACAGACGAAGAACAGAAAAAGCAATTAAATCTTGTGCAACGTAATGCCAAACGTTTATTAAGCCTGGTAAATCAACTGCTCGATTTCAGGAAGATGGAAGTGCAGGAAATAAAATTGCATCCTGCAATTGGTGACATTATAGGGTTTAGTAAAGACATCAGTCACTCATTTATGGATATCGCCGAAAAAAAGAATATACGGTTTTCATTCTCGTCTGATATTGACAGCCTTGAAATTTATTTTGATAAGGATAAGATTGAAAAGATTTTATTCAATCTGCTTTCCAATGCTTTTAAATACACACACGACAATGGAGCGGTAAGCGTCAACCTGAACTATAATCCCCCTGCAAATAATGAGGACGAAGGCACCCTGGCCATCGAAATAAAAGATACAGGCATTGGAATTCCTGCCGGTATGCAGGAAAAAATTTTTGAACGATTCTTTCAGACAGATGTCCCTCAAAGCATGGTGAACCAGGGGACCGGTATTGGCCTTGCCATTACAAAAGAGTTTGTCAGGTTGCATAAGGGTATTATTACCGTAAAAAGTGGACCGGAGCTGGGAACTTGTTTTACAGTTCTACTTCCGGCAAAAAAGATTTTTGACCCTTCGACCCGCACTGCCATCAGCCTGGTGCCAACGGAAGAGGAAGCGGTGGAGCAAATGATAGCTGAGGAAACCCAAAAAAGCGGCAGAAAAAAAACAATATTGGTGGTGGAAGACAATGAAGATATCCGCTTTTATTTAAAAGATAACCTGAAAGGGCTGTATAAAGTAGAAGAAGCAACCAATGGAAAAGAAGGCTGGGAAAAAGTAAAACAACTGTATCCCGACCTTGTAGTAAGCGACATTATGATGCCTTTGATGGATGGAGTTCAACTGGCCCGGAAAATTAAGACCGAGACACTTACGGCCCATATCCCCGTCATCCTGCTTACGGCAATGGGAAGTGAGGAAAAACAATTAGAAGGGTTGAAGGCGGGTGTGAACGATTATATTACCAAACCCTTCACATTTGAGATCCTGGCATCACGCATCCGGAATCTGCTGTCCCAGCAGGAATTATTGCAAAAAAGGTTTCAAAAACAAATTGACGTCAATCCCGCAGAGGTTACTGTAACCCCGGTTGACGAAATATTCCTGAAACAGGCCCTGGAGATTGTCGAAAAAAACATGGATAACGATGGGTTTTCAGTGGAAGATTTCAGTCGTGACATGTATATGAACCGTGCGACTTTATATAGAAAAATAATGTCCCTCACCGGCAAGGCGCCAGCGGATTTTATTCGTTTAATCCGGTTGAAAAGGGGGGCACAGTTGCTGGCGAAAAGCGGTAGGTCGATCGCCGAAATTGCATACGAAGTAGGTTTCAAGGACCCAAAATACTTCTCGAGGGCTTTTAAAGAAGAATTCGGGGTGCTGCCATCGAAATATGTTGCGAATAAAAAGGACGACGACGTTTAAGGTCTCTTTCGGCCAGCCAGGTTATGAGAGGGGGGCGCCAAAATGGCACATGTCGGCATTAAGCGTTATTGCAAAGTCCCCTTTAGAAATAAGCTGCTAAACAAAAAGGCAAATGCCTTTGAATGCTTTTTGCTTCTTCCAGCCTACACTGAAAATCACTTATTTGCACCGTGCACCCCCCTAATCTGCACCCTCAGTCCTCCTGACCCAAGCATATCAGATGTAGTTTTACAGCACTCATTTAACCGAAAGATTGCTGTATATGAAGAGAAATCTGCTATTGCTTAGCCTCCTCTGTGCGTTTACTTTTACTGACTTATTGGCTGATCCTCCTTCATACATCCGTACAAAAGACGGGATCATTGTTTTTACGGACCCGGTTTTTACAGGTACTTCCAGGGCCGTTAAACTGGAAGTGATGGCTGAAAACATAATAAGGGTGACTGCCGCCCCCGGAAAAGAAATAGCGCCCACCCAAAGCCTTGTTACTGTTTACACCAAAAGACCGGATCTTTCCTGGGATGTCATTCCTTCTAAAGATTGCCTTACACTCATTACAAAAATATTGACGGCTGTCGTGGACCTGAAAACAGGGGCCGTTACTTTCCGCGACAAAAGCGGTAATGAAATATTGACTGAAAAACCAATCGGCGGGCGAAGTTTTCAGCCCGCCATTTTTGATGGCAGGCGCCATTATCACCTCACTCAAACATTTCAAACTACGGAAGATGATGCATGGTATGGTTTGGGCCAGCATCAGGACGGCATCCTGAACTATAGGGGCCAACAGGTTACGTTCTTCCAGAACAATACAGAAGTGGCCATCCCCTTTTTAATTTCCAACAAAAACTATGGCATTCTGTGGGATAATTATTCCCTGACCACGGCTGGAGATGTGAGGCCGCTCCATCCGCTTGGCGACATGCAGCTTTTTTCAAAAAAAGGCGAGCCGGGATGGCTTACGGCTTCTTATGCCAATGACAAGCACAAGCCACAGGAAACAGTTGTTGAAAGAGCGGAAGAAGATATTAATATGGAGTTCCAGGGAGATTCAAAGAGGCAGCTTCCCGCCGCATTTAATCCTGCCACAGGCCTGGTCACCTGGGAAGGTAGCCTGGCAAGTGATCTTTCAGGCCTTCATCAATGCAGGTTCACCTTTGGTGGCTCATTGAAAGTCTGGCTCAACGGAAAATTGGTGCTGGATCACTGGCGCAAGGCATGGAACCCCGCGCCTGCGTTGATCCCTTTCTATGTCCGCAAAGGGGAAAAAATACCCGTCAAAATTGAATGGACCCCTGAGGGAGGAGAGTCCTACCTCTCCTTAAAATGGCAGGAGCCATTAACCGAAGAGGAGCAAAACTGTTTTAGCTTTTCTTCTGAAGCGGGTCAGCAAATTGATTATCATTTCATTTATGGCAACAACATGGATGAGGTGATATCCGGTTATCGGGTCCTTACCGGTAAGGCGCCCATTGTACCCAAATGGGCATTGGGATTCTGGCAAAGCCGGGAGAGATATAAAACACAGGTTGAGCTCCTTGCCACCGTGGAGGAGTTCCGTAAAAGAAAAATTCCGATCGACAATATTGTTTTAGACTGGAGCTACTGGCGCGAAGCCGAATGGGGCAGCCAGGACTTTGACGAAACACGTTTCCCATCTCCTGACAGCATGATTGATGTGCTGCATAAAAAACACCATACACAGATCATGATCTCAGTATGGCCAAAATTTTATGAGGGCATTTCAACTTACAATGAGTTTGATAAAAAAGGCTGGCTTTATAAAAAGAATATCGCAGACAGGCAGAGAGACTGGATAGCCAAAGGTTATGTGTCCACTTTTTACGATGCCTTTAATGAAGATGCCAGGAAAGGCTTTTGGAACCTGATCAATAAAAAAATATACACCAAAGGAATAGATGCCTGGTGGATGGATGCAAGTGAGCCGGATATTCTTTCCAACGTTGATGTTAAAAAAAGAAAATTGCAAATGTCGCCAAATGCATTGGGTAGCGCTGCGGAATATTTAAATGCCTACCCGCTGCAAAACGCAAAAGGTATTTATGAGGGCCAACGGTTAACCGACCCAAATAAAAGAGTGTTTTTATTAACGCGTTCTGGCTTTGCGGGTTCGCAACGTTATGCAGCTGCCATTTGGAGCGGTGACATCGGAAGCACCTGGCGTGATATGAAAAACCAGATTGCCGCAGGGATTAATTTCTCCATGTCAGGACTTCCTTACTGGACAATGGATATCGGCGGATTTGTTGTGCCTGATAAATTTGAAAAACCAACTGCGGAAAATCTGGAAGAATGGAGAGAATTAAATGCCCGTTGGTACCAGTTTGGCGCATTTGTTCCTTTGTTTCGTTCGCATGGACAATTCCCTTATCGGGAAATATTCAACATTGCGCCTGATGAACATGCTGCTTACAAAAGTATCCTTTACTATAATAAACTTAGATACCGGTTGATGCCTTATATCTATTCACTGGCCGGCGCAGCGTATCATGATAATTATACCATCATGCGGGGGTTGGCGATGGACTTTGCAAAAGATACAGCAGTATTGAACATCGGCGACCAGTATATGTTCGGCTCTTCATTACTGATCAATCCGGTTTGTGAATTTAAACAACAGCACCGGCAATTGTATTTGCCAAAATGTGCAGGATGGTACGATCTGTATTCAGGTAAATGGCTTGCAGGCGGGCAAGAAATTGTTGCCGACGCGCCTTACGAACGGATGCCTGTTTTTGTAAAGGCAGGTTCCATCATTCCTTTCGGACCGGAGCTGCAATACACTTCAGAAAAACCGGCTGACACAATTACACTCAACATTTATACCGGTGCAGATGCATCCTTCAATTTGTATGAAGATGAAGGAACGAATTGCAATTATGAAAAAGGAGCAAGCACTGTTATCCCGATAAAATACACGGAAGCAACAAAGACAATTACTGTTGATGATCGCAAAGGATCGTTCGATGGAATGTTGTCAAAAAGAATCTTACGGATTAATATCATCAGCTCTAAACAGGCGAAAAGCCTTGACTTTGATACAGCCTGCGACAAGGAGATAACTTATAACGGAAAAAAATTAATGATAAAGATTTAGTCAATTTAAACAGTTAAATATGCGACCAACCAAAACGATTCGCTTGCTATCATTGCTGCTTTGGAGTACAGGATTGCTCCTCCTGGCAGGCAACAACGCATTTGCGCAAACGAAAAAAATTAGTGGTAAAATTATCAATGAGCGGACATCTGCTCCCACTCCCTCAGCAACTATTACCATAAAAAACTCGGGCCGTTCCACCGCTGCTGATGAAGCAGGAAGATTCACCATTGATGCTTCTGCCGGCGATGTGCTGGTGATCACTATGGTAGGGTACCTGAAAAAAGAAGTAGTGGTCGGTAAAAACAATGTCATTCTTCAGATCAAACTGGCTGAAACCAATTCGCGGCTGGACGATGTAGTAGTAATTGGTTATGGAAGAGCAAAAAGAAGGGATCTTACCGGCAGTATATCCTCCGTTTCCGGTGCCGAGCTACGTAAAACATCACCTGCAACATTTGACCAGGCTTTACAGGGAAAAGTGGCGGGTGTAATGGTGCAGCAGATTTCCGGGCAACCTGGTGGCGGTGTATCTATTCAAATACACGGTACATCTTCCATCACTGGCGGTAATTCGCCATTGTATGTTATTGATGGTGTTATTATTCCGCCAACAAACGACCCTGGAAATGGCGCAAATCCACTCAATTCCATTAACCCTTCCGAAATTGAATCTATCGACGTATTAAAAGATGCTTCTGCCACTGCCATTTATGGCTCGCAGGCAACCAATGGCGTTATAGTAATTACTACTAAAAGAGGCAGCGTAGCACCTCCTCAGATATCGTATGACGGATATTATGGGTATCAGAAGCTACCTAAAAAACTTCCAACTGTTAATTTGCAACAGCTTGGGTCATTTCTTAACGACAGAGCTGCTGTGTGGGGTTTTGATGAAAGGGCTGAATTTGCCAACCCAAAATATTTGGGCACAGGCACCGATTGGCAAAATGAATTATTCCGCACTGCCCCCATGCAAAATCATTCGCTTACAATAAGCGGCGGCGATGCCAGAACGCAATACTTATTTTCTCTGGGATATTTTGACCAGGAAGGTATTGCGCTTGGCTCAGATTTTAAGCGATATTCTGTTCGGTTGAATTTGGACAATAAAACAACCGATTGGCTAAAAGTAGGAACAAGCCTTCAGTTAGCGAATGTTGCTGAAAATGTAAATAGCTCCAGTGCATCCGTTATTGGCAGTTCTTTATGGTTAACCCCTGATGTTCCTGTAAAAAATGTCGATGGTACCTGGGGGGGCGTTAGTAATAATTCCGGATGGGTGCAGCCCGTGGTAAACCCGGTTGCTATGGCGCTTATTAATAAAAATATGAATTACAGGTATCAGATATTTGGTAATGCGTATGCCGAAATAAACTTTACTAAAGAGATATGGTTGAGAAACGAGGTTTCCGGCAATTTTGATTTTTCTTCAAACGAGGGTTTTCGGCCTCAAACTACTTTTGGAAAATTCACTACTCCTGATCCAACTATGTCTTCGTATAGCTCCTCACAAAATATTTATACCGTCATACGAAATTATCTTACCTATAATAAATCTTTTGGTAAGAACAATCTAAACGTATTATTAGGACACGAGAGTAATATGAGTAAGTCGGCAAATGTTTTTGCCAGCCGGTCAGATTTCCCTTCCTCTAATGTGCAATCTATTTCCAGCGGCGATCCTTCTACTGCAAGAAATAATGGTGGTTATGGCGATGGTGCCTCAAGGTCTTATTTTGGACGTATTAACTTTAATTGGGTAGATAAATACTTGTTTACAGCAAACCTGCGCAAAGATGGTTCCGATAAATTTCCAGCGTATGATCGTTGGGCGTTTACGTATTCTGGTGCATTTGCCTGGAAAATAAACAACGAGAAGTTTTTGCGAAGTGTAACAGCCATTAATGAATTAAAGTTACGCCTTGGCTATGGGTTAACCAATAATCAGAATATCCCAAGCAATACTTATGTAACCCAACTTACTACGGTTGCTACTGGCTTGTCTGGTACAGCACAGGATCAATCCAATTTGGCTAATCCTAAAGTAAAATGGGAACAAACAAAGAATACTAATATTGGATTAGATGGTACACTCTTTAACTGGAGATTAAATTTTTCGGTAGATGTTTACGATCGTCATACCGATCGCCTTTTATTAAAAGTGCCGCTTCCGGCGTATTCCGGTACTACTGCGGGGTGGTCGCCAGGTGCAATGCAGGCTCCTTATGTAAATGTTGGCTCTATGAGCAATAAAGGGATTGACATCAGGGTAGGAACCACCAATATCATCAACAAAAATTTCTCATGGAAAACTGATATCACCGTATCGCATAATATTAATAAAGTATTGAGCTTAGGTCCTGGGGGCGCTGATGCCAGCCTTGTTTCGAGAAACTCTAAAACTGTAGCAGGTCAGCCTATTGGCTCATTTTACGGCTATATTTATGATGGCATATTTGCTACTGCCAACGATTTTAATACCCATGCGTTGCCTGCAGACCAGTCTGGAACACCCCGCCCAATTGCAAATGCATTTGGCGGTATATGGTATGGCGACCGTATGTTTAAAGACTTAAATGGCGACGGTATTATTGATACCAGGGATCAAACTTTCTTAGGTTCACCACAGCCAAAATTTCAGTTTGGGTTCAATAACTCATTTAATTATAAAGGCTTTGATTTGAACATTTTCTTTAGTGGAAACTTTGGCAGCAAAGTGTATAATCAATTGCCGGTTAACCAAATGAACCCTTTAAATAATACCAACTATTTTACCGGGGTATTAAACTACGCTAGAACTGCTTTAATCGACCCTCACGGTGACAAAAATGATTTCAATAATGTATACGTTACCAACCCCAAGACTACTGTTATGAGCTTAAGAAACGACAATACAAATGAAAATTTGCGTTTTACAAATTTGTTTTTAGAAGACGCTTCATTTATCCGTTGTAAAAACATTACACTAGGATACAATTTGCCTCAAAATATATTGGCGAAAGCGCATATCTATTCTCTTAGATTATATGCTAATGTGTCGAACGCATTTACAATTACAAAATACACAGGTATGGATCCTGAAGTTGGTTCCTGGAATCCATTGGAGGCTGGTTATGATGGAGGTTATTATCCTCAATCAAGAGTATATACCATTGGAGTAAATGTGAAATTAACAAAGTAAAAAAACGATTAATTATTATGAAATCAATAAATAAACTATTCATCCCTTTGCTATTGCTGGTGGCAGTAGCCGGATGTAAAAAGAATTTTCTCGACCGCCCTTCGCAATCTCAAATTGCTTCCAATAATTTTTATCAATCTACAAAAGAAATAAGATTGGCTACTGCCAGCCTTTACGGAGGCCCTTCCGCCTGGCAGTGGCACACCGACGGCCTTTTACAATTTGGCGATGTTTTAAGTGGAAATGGAACTACTGGTCAATACGGGGGTACTGATAATAACGAACTTTTCGCGGTAAACCTTTCGGCTTCTAACAGTTATGTCCGGGATGCATGGACAGGATTATACATCCTTATTGGCAAATGCAACAATACTATTCTCGGCATACAACAATATGCCCCGGCTACGGTTGCCGCAACAGATAAAAACGCGGCGATAGCCGAAGCAAGGTTTATACGGGGATACGCTTATTTTAATTTGGTTTTGCATTGGGGTGCCGTACCTATTGTGGAAGACAACAGCAAGCTGATTGATCAGCCCCTGCTCAACCGCATTATTGTACCGGATGTGTACAAATTTGTAACGAACGATCTTACTTATGCAGTGGAAAACCTGCCTGCTACTGATGTCATCGGCAGGGCAACTACCTGGTCGGCGCAAGGTATGCTGAGCAAAGTATATTTGACCATGGCGGGTTTAGAGGGTAATGGTACACGCAACCAGGCTTACCTGGACAGTGCCAAAAAATATGCAGGAAATGTGTGCAAAAATAGTGGCAAGACATTATTCCCAAATTATTATGACCTTTTTAAAGCACAAAACAACGATGTTCCGGAAGTGTTATTTGCTTTTCAATGGCAGGCAGGCGTTGGGTACGGTGGTGGCAATACGTTCAATAACTATGCTCCAAGCCCCACTCTTATGCCAAAAAAAGTTGGAGCATGGGGTTCTATGCATCCTACTTACGACTTGTATTCATTGTATTCCGATAAAGATACGATAAGACGAAAAGCCACTTTTATGGTTAACGGCGATTACTTTCCTGAATTGGATGCAGCAAATGGTGGTTACAAGGCCACGGGATCAAGTATAAAAAAACACATTATTGGCAACGATGTAGATAACAGTTCCCCTCTTATGGATTTATGGTCATCGCCTGAACATGATGCCGTGCTAAGGTTAGCCGATGTGTACTTGATATATGCCGAAGCTATTATGGGAAGCGATCCTGCCACTTCAGACCCTGATGCCTTGTTGTATTTCAACGAAGTGCGTACCAGGGCGGGTGTTGCCCCTCTTTCAACTATAACGCTTGATACGCTTCTTAGCGAAAGAAGAATTGAATTTGCTTTTGAAGGACAATATTGGGGGGATCTCGTAAGGCTTTCTTATTGGAATCCGGCAAAAGCAGTGTCTATTGTAAATGCGCAAAACCGTGCTTTTTTCAATTATGACGCAGGAGTTGCTACACCAGATCCCAATGGTCCTGTCGTGACTGTGCTTCCAGCAACAGCCAGCTCATTTACATTGCAAATACCGGCAACGGAGTTAACGGCAAATCCAAAATTGGGAGAAGTACCGGTAAAGTATTATTAATTAATTGTTCTTAATAAAGAAGAATTTAAAATAAATGATTATGGGAAAAATACATAAAATAAATGCTGGCTTTCTTTTTTTCAGTATAACGATGGCGTTGATACTGTTAATGACTGCCTGCAAAAAAAAAGACGTAGAGCAAGCTCCTCTAATTACCGGGGTTATTAATTATGCCGCATCTCCGGGCGATACAGCTTTAACGGGTGTTGAGCCCGATGGACAATGGGTGGTTATCACCGGTCAGCATTTACAACATGCACTTCAAATAACGTTTAATGGTGTACCGGCTAGTTATAATAATGCATTATTTGCGCCGAATAGTGCTGTAGTGCAAATTCCATCTATTGTGTTTTCAACAATAGATACCAGTAAGCTCAATACCATTCAGTACACAACACCCGGGGGTACTGCAATGTTCACTTTCAAATTAACCCCGGCTGCGCCAACAATTGCGGCCATTTCCAATGTATTTGCCAACCCGGGCGACTCTGTTTTTCTTTATGGAACAAACCTGGTTTTAGTTGAAAGTCTCTCCTATGGAGGAACTAACATTGCTTCCTTTGTATCAGACTACTATGGAACTTCCCTTGGTTTTGTTATGCCAAATCCAGCTCCTATGAGCGGAGATGCAGTAGTAACTACCAAGAGCGGTAAAGTTGTTTTTAAAATAGTTGCAACGCCAACCATTACAGCCGTTTCCAACGAAAATGCCGACGCCGGCGATTCAGTTTATATCTATGGTACATACCTGAAAAGTGTTCAAACATTTACTTATGCCGGTACAAGTATTACTTCTTTTGTTTCATCAGCTGATGGAAGTTCTGTAGGTTTCGTTTTGCCTGACATTTCACAAAGTGGGCCGGTATCTGTTACAACAGCCTTTGGTACTGTTACTACTGTTTATGATGTTAATAATGTGTATAATGTTAAGTACCGTAACAGTCCCACAACCGGCGTATTAGCAAATTTTGAATGGGGAGATGCCTTCGGATGGCAATGGGGGGGTGGATCCAGGCTTTCTGTAGTGAGTAACGGGGGATGGATATCAGATTGCCCTGAAATGACGGGTAACACAGGTATGTTCATTTCTATAAAAGATGGCCCTCTGGCTGCTGGTTCAAGTAATAGCGAAATACCCATTGGGGATGCATTGTGGGTGCCTGCTGCTAATTTAACCGACACGGTTGGTAACTGGGCTTTGAAATTTGAAATGAATATTCCCAATTCATGGAACGGTGGTTCACTTCGTATTCAAAGTGGTTTCACGGATGCTTATATAGCACTGTACGAGCCCTGGAAAACTTCTTCAACAACTACATCGGCATATACTACCAAAGGTTGGATAACTGTTACTATCCCGCTATCCAGGTTCCTAAAATTCGATCTAACACTTGGTGAAGGAAGGGGAGCTCCCGTTACTTCACTCTCAAATTTATTAGGCCCCGGTAAAACTGGTCTCAATGTAAGGATTAAAAATTACGCCGCATCAGCTACTTCCACCGGATTTTATGGCGGCTTTGATAATTTCAGAGTTGTAAAAATAAAATAAGTACTTATAGCACACCGTTGTGCAATCGTCAGAACGGCCTGTTTCCACAGGCTGTTCTTTAAAACAAACAATGATCAGTGCCGTTCCTATCTCACAGAAATATATAAATGTTTAAATTCTTAAAAATGAAAAAAATCAAAAGTACCCCTATGATTTTGGGCTTTCTTATGGCGATACTATCGCTAATATCCTGTAAAAAAAAGGATGGTGTCGCGCCCGAGTTATCAGTTTCTCCAAGTACAATTACTTTTCCAGCCGACGGCGGGGCATCGGATATAACAGTAACGTGTAACGCCAAATGGAGTGTCAACAACCCTGCTTACTCCTGGTTGCAAACAAGTCAGGAGACGGGCAACAGCGGCACCGCCACTATTCACTTAACAACCCTGGGGTCAAACGGAACAGGAGCGAGCCGCTCAGCCTATTTTGAAGTAAGTTCAACAAATGGACAGGTAAGGCGGGTAACGATTACTCAACCGCCTACTATCTACCCGTCTTATAACACAAGCCCCAAAGCAGCCGATACAACCGGTATGAGCAGCACGGCCGTGCAACTGGCGGCAAAAATGCATATGGGAATAAATTTTGGCAATACCATGGAATCCCCAGGCGAAGGCGACTGGCAGACTAGTAAATTGACCGAATCGTATGTGAAATTTGTAAAACAAACAGGTTTCAATGCTGTGCGGATTCCCTGTGGCTGGGTTTGGAGTCATTTAAGTGATCCGGGAAAAGCGAAAATTGACCCCGTCTGGCTTAGCAGGGTGAAAGAAGTGGTTGGATGGTGTGTGGCGAATGATGTGTATGTGATACTTAATGCCCACGGGGATAATGGCTGGCTGGAACAAAATGTTAATAAGCTAAAGAAAGATTCCATTAATGCGAAGCTAAAGGCGATTTGGGAGCAAATTGCTACAACTATGCGTGATTTTGATGAGCACCTTATGTTTGCCGGCACGAATGAACCTTCGGTTGACAATGCCGAGCAGATGGCCATACTCAATACTTACCATCAGACATTCATTAATGCAGTTCGGGCTACCGGAGGCAGGAACAGTTCCCGGGTGCTGGTTGTGCAGGGTCCGCACACTGATCCTTCTTTAACTTATGATCTGATGAATACGCTGCCTGTAGACCCGGTACCTAATCGCTTGATGGTTGAGGTACATGACTACACGCCTGCTACATTTACGATACTAACGGATGGAGATGTAAGTTGGGGCAACATGGTTTACTACTGGGGGACCGGGAATCACTCTATTATTGAGCCGGAGCGCAACGCCACCTCTGGAGAAGAAGATGCGATCACTGCTGAATTCAAAAAAATGAAAGAGAAGTTTGTTGATAAAGGTATCCCTGTGGTGCTCGGTGAATATGCAACCTGGAGGCGGACCGCAGCCACCAACAGCCAGTTTCTTCCTAAGGATCTGGATATGCACAACAAGTCTGTGGAGTATTGGGCAACTTTTGCGACCAAACAGGCTAAAGCGAATGGTCTTCTGCCATTCTGGTGGGAGATAGGTTTTATGTTAGACAGAGCTAATAATGTGGTAAAGGACCAGCGTATGTTAGATGCCATTAAAGAGGGATATAAGTAATCTCCACGCCACTAAGTGTAAGTTTTTAAACCTGAATATTATTATTATGAAGAAATATTTCTATCGATTCATCCTTTCAATTCTGATTGTCAGTGTGTTTACCTTCTGCTGTAAGAAAGGCGATGATGAAGCGCCGGTATTATCTGTTTCTGTTTCCGGGCTTTCAATTCCTGCAGAAGGAATTCAGTCAGAAATTACAGTTATAAGCAACAGGAAATGGCGAATTTTGAACTCGGACCCATCATGGCTGCAGGCCAGTCAAGTCAGCGGAAACAGTGGTACTTTCACGATTAAAATCTCCGCAGGTATTAATGAAAAAGGTACTACACGAACTGCTGTACTTGCTGTCAGCTCAGACAACGGTCAAATCAAGCGTGTTACGTGTTCTCAGTTAGGCTACGAAAACCTGGAAGTAAAATTCGCGAATGTTTCGCCGAAACTTATGTCCAATAGTGCGAATCCTTTATTAGATTTTATGTTTACGGCCGACCCGACAGCTGTAGAATACAATGGAAGAATCTATGTGTATGCCACGAATGATCATCAACAGTTTGAGAAGGTAGGAAAGGATGGGAAAAATAGTTACGGGTATATCCGTACGCTTGTCATGATGTCTTCCGATGATATGGTCAACTGGACTTATCATGGCCTCATAAATACAGCCGAAGTGGCACCGTGGACTGCGCTGTCCTGGGCGCCTTCCATTACATCCAGACTGGAAGCAGATGGTAAGACGCACTTCTATTTGTATTTCTCCAATGGCGGTGTTGCCTCAGCCGTGCTTACTTCCACCTCTCCCGTTGGCCCCTGGAAAGACCCATTAGGAAAGAATATAATCGACCATTCTGTCCCGGGTGTAGATGTCGAAAATCCATTCGATCCTGGAGTTGTGATTGACGGCCAAGGTACAGGCTGGCTGGTTTTTGGCGCCGGAACGCCTAAAACAAAATATATGCCCGATAATGCCAGAATCGTGAAATTAGGAACAGATATGATTAGTTTGGCCAGCAATATTTCTAAGATACCTGCTCCTTATTTTAATGAAGCCAGCGACCTTAACTTTATCAATGGAAACTGGGTTTATAGCTATTGTACGAGTTGGGATGAACGCACTGTATGGCCTTATAACAATATTGATAAACCAACCGCATGCAACATATCTTATATGACGAGTAAAACACCGTTAGATTCGGGCAGTTGGAAGTATCGCGATAATTACTTCAAAAATACTGGCGAAGTTAACGTGGGTCCTTTGACAAACAATCACACTCACCTGTTCAAGTTCAAAGGGAAATATTATCTTGCTTACCATGCCATGTATTTGCAGGATTATTTTGACACTAAGGGTGGTTTTCGTAATGTAGGTATCGAAGAAACGCAGGTGGATGAAGGGAATGATGTGAATATCCCCATGGTCAAAGCAACTTTTAAAGGTCCGTCACAACTTAACACATTAAATCCATTCGTTCTTCAGCAAGCAGAAACCACTGCAGGCACTTCTGGGAAAGTTCAGTTCGAAGCTGTTGGTGATCCGGGCAATATGGCTGCCAAAGGAAAAGCGGATAAACAATGTCTCATGGTCCGGGGAGCTGATTTTAGCCAACAGATTCCTGCCAAATTCGAAGCCAGGGTTAAAGGGAAAGGGAAAATTTATGTTTATGCTAATAGTCTTAAAGGTATTCCTCTTGTTTCGCTTACATGTGACGGGAATGATTGGACTACGCTCTCAAAGAAAATAGAACGGACAATGGATAAAGGAGTGATGAGTATCTATTTAGTATTTGAGGGGGAAAATTTATTGTTTGATGAATGGAAATTCATTTATTAATTCCGGTTGTATTCAAATATGGGACAGATTCAACAAAACATCCATAATTATTTTCGACTAATGATCAAAACCTTTTTATCCTGCATTTCGCTTTTGAGTGGCGTGTTTTTTTCAAATAATGTTCATGCACAACAAGCAACCAATCCAATCATTTTTGCTGATGTTCCCGATATGTCGATGGTGCGTGTGGGCGATACTTACTACATGAGCAGTACCACCATGCATATGAGCCCCGGAGTGCCAATTATGAAATCTAAGGATCTTGTAAACTGGCGGCTGGTGAGCTATGCTTATGATACCCTTGCCAACATGGACGAACTAAATCTGACCAATGGCAAAAGCACTTATGGACTTGGTTCATGGGCAAGCAGCATCCGTTGTCATAACAACACATTTTATGTAAGCACGTTTGCAGCAACCACTGGTAAAATGCATATCTACACGACAAAAAATATTGAGAAAGGCCCATGGAAGTGCGTTTCATTTCCACCATGTTTTGGCGATCATTCCTTGTTTTTTGAGGACGATGGAAAAGTGTACCTGATCTATGGCGGCGGTAAACTTAGCCTGCTGGAATTGAATGAAAATGTAACCGGTGTAAAGGAAGGTGGCATCAACCAGGTAGCTATTGAAAATGCCAGCGCCCCAAGCCAGGTTGAAGGAAAGGAAGGTGGCCTTGCTGCAGAAGGTTCGCAGTTGTTTAAAGTAAAGGGCAAGTATTACCTGTTTAATATCACCTGGCCTCCCGGAGGCATGCGTACGGTAGTCATTCATCGTGCCGATAAAATCACCGGTCCATGGGAAGGCCGTGTGGCATTGCAGGATTCGGGTGTTGCGCAGGGTGGTTTAATTGATATGCCCAATGGAAGGTGGTTCGCTTATTTGTTCCGCGATTATGGCGCAGTGGGTCGTATCCCATACCTGGTTCCTGTTACGTGGAAAGATGGCTGGCCCGTGCTGGGTATAGATGGAAAAGTTCCACAAACCCTCCATCTGCCTGCCGGTAAAGGGCTTATTCCCGGCATTGTGGATTCAGATGAATTTGAGCGAAAAAAAGGAGCGCCCGCCCTGCCACCGGTTTGGCAGTGGAACCATAACCCCGATAACAGTTTATGGTCAGTAACAGAACGAAAAGGGTATTTAACGCTTAAAACAGGAAGGATTGATACCAATTTCCTGCTTGCAAGAAATACGCTGACCCAGCGCACTATTGGCCCGGTTTGCAGCGGTTCTGTTTCGTTGGATGTATCGAAAATGAAAGACGGCGATTTTGCAGGCCTCGGGCTTTTGCAAAAGAACTTCGGACTGATTGGTGTGAGAGTTGACGGCGATAGTAAGTCAATCGTGATGACCAATGCCGGCACCGGAAAGCCGGAGGAAATTCAATCGATACTGCTTACACAAAACACCATTTTCTTTAAAGCCGAATGCGATTTCACCAACAAAAAAGATGAAGCAAATTTCTTTTATAGCCTTGAAGGAAAAACCTGGAAAGCATTCGGCACAACACTTAAAATGAAGTACACGTTTCCACATTTTATGGGCTATCGTTTTGCGTTGTTTAATTACGCCACCAAAATTACCGGTGGTGCCGCCGCTTTTGATTTCTTTCATATTAAGGATACGATTCAATGATAAGATCCCAAGCCGACATGACGAGTATTAAACACGGTATAGAAAAATTCCTTCAGCTCGACTGGAGGAAATTTAGCGCCAAATAATTATTGAATGAAGAAACACATATTATTTACCGTAGCTATCGCGATAGCTATAAATTGTAGAGCACAAAATAGCAGTTTAAATAAATATCATCAGTGGGCGACTACACCTCCTCTCGGTTGGAATAGCTGGGATTGTTTCGGAACGACGGTAACCGAGCAACAAATCAAAGAACAGGCGGATGCAATGGCAAAACATCTTTTGCCAAGCGGATATAAATATCTTACAGTCGATATTGAATGGTATGAACCTGAAGCGAAAGGACATTCCTATGATCCAAAGGCCATTCTTACCATGGATGAATACGGTCGTTTAACGCCCGGATTAAAAAAATTCCCATCGGCTGCCAATGGCAAGGGGTTTAAGCCACTTGCAGATTATGTACATTCCAAAGGGCTCAAATTTGGTATCCACATTATGCGTGGTATTCCCCGGCAGGCTGTTAAAAAAAATACCAGCGTATTTGGTACAAAAGTAAAAGCTCAAGACATCGCATTAACCGACTCCCGTTGCCTTTGGAATCCAGACATGTACGGTGTTGATGCTTCCAAACCTGAAGGGCAGGCTTATTACAATTCAATAGTTCAAATGTATGCGGATTGGGGTGTTGATTTTATAAAGTGTGACGATATTTCACGCCCCTATGACGATATTCAGAAGGCGGAGATTGAAGCATTACGCAAAGCTATCGATAAGACTGGTCGCCCTATAATTTTAAGTTTATCACCTGGGGCAACTCCCACCAAAGAAGGCGGGCACGTAATGAACAATGCCAACATGTGGCGAATTACGGATGACTTTTGGGATCGCTGGGGATTACTATCGGCTATGTTTGAGCGTTTGGAGGCTTGGACGCCCTTCCGAGGACCTGGTCATTTCCCTGATGCAGATATGCTCCCGATTGGAGTTGTCGAGTTTACACGCCCAACCAACTTTACAAAAAAAGAGCAATATACGCTCATGAGCCTCTGGGCTATTGGCCGTTCTCCGCTCATTTTTGGAGGAGATATAACCAAACTGGACAATTTCACAAAACAAATGCTCATCAATCCCGAGATGTTAAAAGTAAACCAGCGAAGTACAAACAATCATCAGGTATCGCGGGATAAAAACCTGATAGTATGGGCTGCAGATGTACCCGATAGCAAAGATAAGTACGTTGCGCTTTTCAATGCACAAAGCGAAGGGGATAACCTTGATTTCAACAACGCTGATTACGCAAGCCCTGTCATCGCAGGCAAGGGGAGCGCTCAAAAAGTAGAGGTTTCAGTAAAAGGCGGAAAGAGACTTGTGTTATTTGTAAAAGACGGAGGCAACGGCGTTAATTGGGATCATGTTGTATGGGGAGAACCAGTTCTGCATGGTTCAAAGGGGGATTTGAAATTGACCGAACTGAAATGGCTCAGCGCAACTTCTGGTTGGCGAGAAGTACACGTTAATCGCACTGTAGATGATCAGCCCATTGTTATTAATGATAAATCTCTCGAAGGAATTGGCGCACATGCAGAGTCGGTAATTATCTATCAATTGCCAGAAGGTTACGAGACGTTTACGTCAACCGGCTACGTTACCCAGGACGAAGGCTCTGTAGTTTTTGGGGTATTGGTTGACAAGGGAGAGGCAGGCCTTCCCGAAACAGCAACTGTGAATGTGAAACTTGAATCATTAGGCATAAAAGGAAAAGTAAAGGTTCGGGATTTATGGAGCCATAAAGATCTTGGAATCTTTGGTGAAAATTTCAGCCGGCAACTGCCACAGCACGGAGCAGGATTATACCGTATAACACCACTTAAATAAAATTTAGAACAACGATGAATATCAGAAAGACAGTATTACAGGTAACAGCTCTTTTTGCTACAGCCGTTGCACAGGCTCAAAACCCGATTATACAAACCATTTATACAGCCGATCCGGCGCCGATGGTATTCAAAGACACCGTTTACCTGTACACCGGGCATGATGAAGATAAATCGACTGTGTTTGTGATGAAAGACTGGCGTTGTTTCACCTCTACCGATATGGTGAACTGGACAGACCGCGGGTCACCCCTATCGCTTAAAACGTTCAGTTGGGCGAAGCAAGATGCCTGGGCCGGGCAATGCATTCCCAGGAATGGGAAGTTTTACTGGTATGTACCGATGACCCATGAAACGATGGGAATGTCAATCGGGGTGGCTGTTTCAGATAGACCTACCGGTCCGTTTAAAGATGCACTTGGAAAACCACTGGTTCACAGCGGTAACGGAGATATTGATCCCACGGTATTTATTGATGACGATGGTCAGGCATATCTCTATTGGGGGAACCCTTATCTCATGTACGTAAAGTTGAACCAGGATATGATCTCTTACGCTGGCGAGATAGTTACAGTGCCGTTGAATAAAGAAGGGTTTAATGTACGATATAAAGATGTTGATAAAAGACCTTCAGCATACGAAGAAGGACCCTGGTTTTACAAACGCAAAAACGGGTACTATATGCATTATGCTGCAGGAGGTGTTCCGGAACATTTGGCTTACTCAACCAGCACAAGTCCGACCGGACCCTGGGTTTACCGCGATACCATTATGCGGATAATTGAAAAGGGAGGCGCTTTTACCAATCATCCAGGTGTGATCGATTATAAAGGCAAATCGTACTTCTTCTATCATAACGGTGCATTGCCAGGTGGCGGAGGTTTTACCCGTTCCGTTTGTCTGGAAGAGTTCCAGTATAATAAAGATGGGAGCATTCCGCGGATAACTCCAACAGCTGAAGGTGTAAAACCTGTTGAACATTTAAATCCATTCATCCGCCAGGAAGCGGAAACTATAGCCTGGGGGCAGGGAATTGAAACCGAACACAGCGCCAACGGCGGAGTGTATGTAACCGAAATCAGCAATGGTGATTTTATCAAAGTACGAAGTGTTGATTTTAGGAAAGGAGCAGGAATATTTCAGGCTAATGTTTCATCAGTATCAGGTGGTTATATCGAAATACATGTAGACAGTCTTGACGGAGAATTATTGGGGTCCTGTGAAATTAAAAATACAGGAGGCTTGCAAAGTTGGACCACCGTTTCAACTAAAGTAAATAAGACAAAGGGTGTTCACGATCTGTACTTTGTTTTTAAAGTCAATCAAGGCGATTTGTTCAATTTCAACTGGTGGAAGTTCGATAAATAAGATCATCTTAATCAATTGAAATTAACCCCTAACAAGTATCCGTTTTTAAAAAATTATGTGTAGAAAAAAAATGTTGTTAAGTACGCTACTTGCTATCTCTTTTTTGGGATATAAAAAAGATGTAGAAGCTCAGACTAATTCGGTTAAACCGAAAGTGGTTAATGAACCACTGGAAGCAAAATTCGAAAATGTTTCGCCGAAACTTAGCTCCAATAATGCGAATCCTTTATTGGATTTTATGTTTACGGCCGACCCAACAGCTGTAGAATACAATGGAAGAATCTATGTGTATGCCACGAATGATCAACAACAGTATGAGAAGGTAGGAAAGGATGGGAGAAACACATACGAGTAAATACGGCAAAGCTGGCGCCATGGAGTCAGAATTCATGCGCGGGCTGTTACTGCCGATTCGGTGAAACCGTTAAGCCTTTCTCTTGGGAGCCAGGCAAGGTGCTGAAGTACAAAAAAAAATAAAAATCAGGTCGGAGGGGCTCCGGCCTGGTTTAAAATATATTTTCACACACACACTGGAAAAAACGCAGTCATTTCGAACCGAAAAAGTAAATTTCATTTTCGAGCTAATTGCCTCGCCTTTCTGCGGAGTAAAAGGGATTCGAACTTTAATTATCGAAAGGAACTTCCCTCAATTGGTTTGAAACCAGTCCAACGTGGCTCAGGGCTTCCTCATGGGTTTTTTTGTGCACCCGCAGCGTTATTTATCCTTCACCTTTTTTCATTTTCCGCAATAAACTCTGGCCAGTAGACTCGTTGTTTTTGTGTTGATTGTAGAAGTTTTCATTATTTTTACCCACCAGTTAAAGATTATTATTTGCCCCCTGATTCGATCCATAATGAAAGGAATTTGCTTCTGCAGATCGCAGATGGCAGTGAAGTAGCTTTTCGGGAGTTATTCGATCACTACCATCGGCGACTGTTCGCCTATTTATATAAGGTCACGCGTTCAAGAGAGTTGGCCGAAGATGCCGTGCAGGATATCTTCCTCAAGATATGGTCCATGAGGCAAAAGCTGCCGGAAATAGAGAACGTCCAGGCCTATCTCCGCCGGATGGCACACAACCAGGCGCTTAAAGGTTTTCAGGCGGTGGCGAGGGAAGGGTTGGTAGAAGGCGAGTTGGCACGTCAGCGATCGGCCCATGGAAGTGCGGATGACGGCCTGCTGTCCAAGGAAATACAGCAGTTTATCAATCGCCTTATAGATCAGCTTACACCGTCCCAGCGCAGGGTATTCCTGTTAAGCCGGGAAGAAGACCTCCCGCAACAGGAAATCGCCGACCGCCTGGGGTTGAACCTTGTCACTGTCAAACGCCACATGGTAGATGCGCTGAAAGCCATCCGGGGCGGCCTTGCCCAAAACTATGGCACACAGGCCGTTGCGCTTTATATAATCTTTCGGTTAAGCGATCATTAAAAAAATATCATTTTTTTCTTCGCCTTCTCCTTCGTTACGGGATCATATCCAGGTAACCTTTCCAAATTTCAAATTTACACCCTTGTACCTATGTCAGAACGATTGACCTATTTAATGGCCCGTTGGCTCGACGGCACCAGTTCCAAAGAGGAGCAGAGGGAGCTTTGGGGATTATCGCTGGAAGCGGCCAACCAGGAACGGCTGAAGGCCGAGCTGGAGGGCGCCTGGAGCGGTGTGACTGATGAGCAAAGTATGTCTGCCGGGAGGATTGATGCGCTATTTGAAAAGATCGGCAGTGACCCTGTCGAAAGGATGGGCGCCGAGCCTCACCAGGAACAATTCATCGGGCGGAAGCGGCCATTCGGGCGACGGATCTTAAGGAGCATGGCTGCGGCGGCGGTCGTCATCCTTGTTATCGGGATCCTGATATGGCGGACGAAATCATCTGTTGAGCAGCCTGTGCCGTCGGTAGTCCAAAATATGACGCATGAGATCCTGCCGGGAGGGAATAAGGCGGTGCTAACACTATCGGATGGCAAGAAGATCGTTCTTGACAGCGCCGCAGACGGCACGCTGACAAAACAGGGCAGCGTCCATATCGTCAAGCTGGGGGACGGGCGTCTGGCGTACGAGGGTAAAGATAGTGTCAGCGCTCTTAATACATTAAGCACGCCCTATGGCGGCATGTATCGCCTGAGATTGCCGGATGGCACAGGGGTATGGCTTAACGCCGCATCCTCTATTACCTATCCTACAGCCTTTGCCGGGCCCAAAAGGAGAGTGCATGTTAAAGGAGAAGTCTATTTCGAAGTGGCGAAAGATGCATCGAAACCCTTTTTCGTCGATGTGAACGGCCATTCGACTATAGAGGTGATGGGAACAGACTTCAATGTGAACGCCTATGAAAATGAAGATATTATCAGCACCACCTTATTACACGGCTCAGTGAAGGTTACTGCCGGCGACAATGGTCACGAGGTCACACTTAGACCGGGGCAGCAAATGCTGATAGATACCGGCACGCGGCAAATCAAAGCGGTGAACTATGTCGACACCGATAAAATTGTAGCATGGAAGAACGGGGCTTTCAATTTCGAAGGTATACCGCTGGAAAGGGCTATGCGGCAACTGGCAAGATGGTATAATTTGCAGATCACCTATGAACAACCTGTCCGGGCAATTCAGTTCGGTGGCACGCTGAAAAGGAATCTGCCTCTTTCCGACGTATTGCATTTTCTTGAAGGAGCGGGTCTTCATTACAGACTGGAGGATAACAACCGGGTAGTGATCTTAAAGTAAAATAAAAACCGGAGATGCTGCGAACATCTCCGGCGAGAATTTGATCAACGAATAAGGACATTTTTCAATCGAAGACAGCTGCTTATTAATTAACCAAACTTAGGTGAAGTTATGGAATTTTCTGCTCTAAACCAGCCGAATGGGATCGGTATGTCCCCCAACGAACAATCCGGGCCCCGGCTACTAACCAAAACACTGTTAGCTATGAAACTAACAATCGTTCTTCTGACTGCGGTCATTTTCAGCGCACATGGATCCGGTGTAGCGCAGTCCGTTACGCTGGCCGCGCAAAAAATGCCTTTGCAATCGGTGTTCAAGGTCATTGAAAAGCAAACGGGCTACAGCATTTTTTACAATGATGAACATATCAAAAACGCCGGCCCGGTGACAGTGGATGTGCATGAAATGCCATTACAGGATTTTCTGGGGCTCATACTCAAGCAGGACAATCTTACCTTCGAGATCTCCCGGGACAATATCCTTATCAAAAAAGAGATACCGGCCACAGCCGTATCGGACCCGAAGAAACCGATCAAGATCACCGGCACAGTAACAGGAAGCAATAACCAGCCATTAGCAGGCGCTACCGTCCAGGTAAAAGAACAAAAGACCAGCACCGTTACCGACGCCAGGGGAAATTTTCAGCTCACTGTGGACCAGAGCGTCACGATCGTGATCAGCTATGTCGGCTATCAGCAGCAGGAAATAAAGATCAATAACAGCCAGACCATCAACATAAAATTGGAGGCTACGGAGCAAATGCTGGGGAATGCGGATGTGGTGACCAACGGTTACCAGGTGCTGTCGAAAGAACGCAGCGCCGGCGCTTATTCCAAACCGGATATGCTGACCATTGCCACCCGCTCCAGCAGCCCGAATATTTTGCAAAGGCTTGACGGGCTGGTACCCGGGCTGGTGATCAACAATACACCCAACGCTGAACCTTTGCTGATCCGGGGCCTCACCTCGGTGAACTCCACCAAATCACCTTTGATCATTGTGGACGGCGTTGAATTGCCCAGCAACAATACCAACCCTGATGCCCTGACCAATGTGCTGAACAGCAGCAACCCGATAGCCAATATCAATCCACAGGATATTGCGGACATCACCGTTCTTAAGGACGCTTCGGCCGCCTCGATCTGGGGAGCCAAGGCGGCCAACGGTGTGATCGTCATCACCACGAAAAAAGGCAGGGCCGGGGAGAACTTAAAGGTAGAATATGACGGATACTATATTTTCCAGGGCCGGCCGGACCGGGGCTATATTCCCAAGTTGAACAGCCAGCAATATATCACTGCTGCAAAAGAGATCTTTCCCGAATATGCGTCTTTCAATACATGGGGTTCGGTTCAATCCATAGCCCCGGTGCCTCCACATCTGCAGGTACAATATGACCGGTACCGGGGGCTGATCACGCATGCGCAGGCCGATAAATCGCTGGATAGCCTGGCGGGCATCTCCAACAACGGCGATATTTCCGACATTTTTTACAGCCGTGCTGCCACTACGAATCACACCGTATCGATCTCTGGAGGGACCCGGGTCTATTCCTACTACGGATCGTTGAGCTATACGGGGGTTCAGAATAATATACCCGGCCAAAAGAACAATAGCTATAAGATCAATCTCAGGCAGGATATCAACGTGAATACGAGGGTGCAGCTGTCCTTCATCACGGACCTTACGAATACAGTTACCAGTGGGAATGCCATCGGCATTACAAACGGAATAGCCGTCCCCGACGTGTCGCTTGTGCCCTATCAGCGTATGCGGGATGCCAATGGCAATCCATTGACCGTGAACTTTATGGGTAATTACAGCGATTCTCTCCGTCAGGACTACCAGGCCAGAAGCAGGATCAATCTCGATTATGTGCCGTTGAACGAGATCAATGCCGGGTATTTCAAAGGAAATGTGCTATCGGGCAGGATCGTGGGAGCGGCCAAAGTAACCCTGTTGAAGAGCCTCCGTTTTGAAGGCACCTATGGCTATTCCACGATGTCCTCGAATACAAGGACCGTACTGAACCAGGGAAGCTATGGTGTAAGGAGCGAGCTGCTGAACTTCACGCAGGCGCCAACCACGGGCACCGTTCCGAAGTACTGGTTGCCTGCCACAGGCGGCAGGCTGACGGAAAACAATGCCATGCAAAAGAACTGGACTGTCAGGAATCAGCTGATTTTCGACCAGGCCTGGAAGGAACATCAACTGACCGTACTGGCGGGGCAGGAAGCCACCAGCATTACACCCGTGGCTACGCAGGTGATCTACCGGGGGTGGGACGACCAGCTCCAGCTGTCCCGTCCGGTGAATTACGACACATTGGCCAAAGGCATTTCCGGAACAGTTCCCGGTCTGCCAGGTGTATTGCCCAATAATTTAAGCGGAGGTGAAGGGATCATCACCCGGACAAGCTCCTATTATTCCAATCTCAGCTATGCTTATCTGAGCAAATATGTGTTAAATGCCAGCTGGAGAATCGACAAGAGCAATTTGTTCGGATTCGACCAGTCTGCGCAAAACCGGCCTGTATGGAGTGTGGGCGGTAAGTGGATGCTGGCCCGTGAGAATTTTATGAGACAGGTGGCATGGCTGGACAGACTGGATGTGCGGTTGACCTACGGTATCACCGGAAATGCGCCAACACCGGGTACGGCGGCCTCTTTCGACATCCTGCTTGCCCAAACGAATGTGAACTATGTCAATCAAACGGGGTACGTCATCTCAACGCCGGCGAATAATAAACTTACCTGGGAGGGCACGTCGGTTTATAATACCGGGGTTGACTTTTCGTTCATGGGCGGGCGTTTAGCCGGGTCTATCGATGCCTACCTGAAAAAGACCCATGACCTGATCGGGCCTTTGAAAACGGCGCCCCTGACGGGATATGCCACTGTGACGGGCAATTTTGGCGACCTGGAGAACAAAGGCATCGAGCTTCTTTTGAATTCACTCAATGTCGTGTCAAAAAATTTCTTCTGGCGGACGACGCTAACCTTTGGCTATAACCGAAACAAGATCACACAGCTGGCGGTGAGCACACCTATTACCACCGGGGTAGGTATGATCGCTACGAACAGAACAGCGCCTTTCTTTGTCGACCGGCCGGCGTATACCGTGTTTGCCTATAATTATGCCGGCCTGAATTCGGCCGGAGACCCACAGATCAGGCAGGTGGACGGAAAACTCACGGCTGCCGCCACAGCTTCAACAGCCAAGGATGTATTGTATATGGGGAGCTCGCAGCCGTCATGGACCGGCGGTCTGTTCAATACCCTTCTATATAAAAGGTTCCAATTAGGGATCAATATCACCTATAACATGGGGCATGTGCTGTTCCGCGACGCCAATACGTTCTGGAGCGGGGTGATGTATGACAATTCCATGAGCAGCGAATTTGCCAACCGGTGGAAGGCTGCCGGGGATGAGGCAAGGACCAATATACCAAGGTTCGCCGGTTCCAACGCCATTGCCAACAACCGTAATACGGGCTATTACCAGTATGCAAACACCAATGTATTCGATGCTTCTTATGCAAAGATCCGGGAGATCACCCTGTCCTATAACCTGGGGCCGGACATCGTCCGCCGGCTTCGTGCCGAAGGCGTCAATTTCCGGGTGCAGGTGTCGAACCTCCTGCTCTGGAAGGCCAATCACCTGGGGATCGATCCTGAATTCCAAAGTGTGACGGGAGTGCGATCCATGCGCACCGGTCAGGGGGCCATTACTATCGGCGCACATATTACGCTTTAACCAAACAACCATTACAGTTATGAAAGTTCTATATAAATACCTGCTTATTCCCGCACTATCCGTACTGGTCCTGTCACAGGAATCCTGCAAAAAGGATTTTTTGGAGATACAACCGAAGGGATATACCATTGCAAAGACCACGTCGGACTACGAGCAGCTACTGAATGCGACTTATCTATCGACCTCTTTCACTGCATCCGGTTACCTGGCCGACGATATGGCTGCACAGGAGATGTACCTGGACGGCGCACTGCTTCGTGCGCAGCGGCTGTTTAAGTTCTCAGATTCCGTGTACCTGCCGGATGAATTACCGACGGAACTAGCCGATTCCCTGTCCTATATTCAGCGGTTATATATTTTCAACAAGGTGATCAACGAGGTCATGCAATCCCAAAACGGCACCGATCAGCAAAAACTAGCCTTGCAGGCGGAAGCAAAAGTCGGCAGGGCTGTCTGCCTGCTGTCATTTTTGAATGATTTCTCCAAACCCTATAATGCTGCTACCGCCGACAAGGACCTGGGCGTTCCTATCATAACAAAGGCGGATGTAACTCAAACCCAATTTGTAAGGGCGACTATCAAGGAAGGATATGATTTTATGATAAAGGACCTGACGGACGCCCTACCCTACCTGGGAGAGGTTGTCAACCGCCGGAAATTCTCCAGGGCGGCAGCGGAATTCTATCTGGGCCGCATTTATCTGTACATGGCGGATTTTGCCAATGCGCGGAACCATATAGACGGCGCCTTTGCTGCGCTGGCAGGTTCAGCCATTCCCCTGGAGCTGTATGACTATAATGTAGTGCTGGACCCTAATTCGGCCGATACCTGGTATCCGGATGTTATCTTTCTACTTGCAAACAAACCGCTTGCCGCGAACGATCGGCAGATCATCTATAACATTACTTCCAGCACATTCTTTTTCAACTCCGCCAATACTTTTGTGACCAGTCCGCAAACGGCGGCCCTGTATGATCCATCGGACAAACGCCTGAACCTGTACTCCAATACTGAACTATTCGGCGATTTTGAGTTTCCCAAAGGAATGCGCCGGTACTCAGCCGGTTTCACCCAGGACATCGGCCCTTCTTTGCCAGACCTGTACCTGATGCGTGCCGAGCTTAAGGCGCGGGCAAACGATCTGGCCGGCGCCCAGGCGGACGTCGAGTTTCTCAGGAATAACCGAATGCCGGCGAATATAGCTGTTGTGCCCTCGAATATTGCATCCGATCAAACAGCTCTCGTGAAATTTATCCTGGATGAGCGTATCAGGGAATTTGCCACCAGCGGTCTGCGCTGGTTGGATCAGCGGAGATTGTCCGTTGATCCATTGTATAGCAATACGGTCAGGTATACCCATGAGATATATGATGCAGACGGCAACGTAGTAGCGACGTATACACTAAGGCCGGAGAGATTTGCATTAAAATTCGGGCAGCGTATGCTCAATGAGAATAAAGGCCTCGTAGAAAATCCATAAGAACAAAACTTAATACCCGTTTAATATGATGAAAAAAATAATCCTGCTGCTGCTGATCTCCACTCCTGTGTTCGCACAGCAATCGAAATCAGAAAAGGAAAAATTTCAAGCTTTCTATAAGCTTGCGAGCGTGGAAAACCAGGAAAAGCAATATAATGAAATGGTGAAAGCAAATCCCATCGACCCGGCCAAACCATCCATGTACGAGGAATACCGCGCCCAACTGGCCACCGGATGGCTTAGCACCGGAAATTTTGAGCGTTACTGGTACTATAAGAACACCCATCCGAAATTCAATCCGCTTCAGTTCCTCTATCTCAGCTATGCCCTGGACCATCTGCTCGATGAAGACAAAAACATGGCGGAGTTGGAAAAAGTATCAAAAGGGATACTGGATGATCTTCAAAACGGGGTATTGAGCGATGGCATGGGCAGGACACAACCGATAATGGAGGTCAATGCGGCGGCCAACGCCAAACTGGGACATACGGAAGCCGCGCTGGAAATGATAGCGAAATCCTCGCAGGTCAAGGATAATATGCGCGACATGCGCTACTTCAAGGACCAAAAAGCCAGCTACATCAACCGTTACGGAATAGTGATGCTTGCCGCCGGCAAGTACCAGGCAGCATTCGACACCCTGAGTAAGGCTTTCAAAGACGCCGAGTCGAATCCCGCGATGGTCAAGACCTTCATGCAGGCGTATAAAAAATGGAAGGGGACGGAAAAAGGTTTCGAACAATACCTCAAATCCCTCCAGGAAGAAGCCTACCGCGAATGTTATGCAGAAGTAGAAAAAATGTATATCGCGGCTCCCACAACGACGTTGGAAGGGACATTTCCAAAGCGCAAACCAGAAGACGAACCAATGACGCTTTTCCGCGCCAAACAACCAGTAAAAGAGATCTCGATGGTCGACCTGAATGGCAGGACCGTGAAATTTGGTGACTATAAGGGAAAGGTGCTGGCGTTGGATTTCTGG